>Ga0335397_10000696_pt1 | contig 45003 bp, 41 predicted proteins | sample MAT04_FD_205740 | JGI IMG/M metagenome (GOLD analysis project Ga0335397, IMG submission 205740) | Freshwater microbial communities from Lake Fryxell liftoff mats and glacier meltwater in Antarctica - MAT-04 (spades assembly) (version 2) ... | reverse complement strand
CCCGGCCCACAACCTCGCGGCGGATTCGGTGGTGCTTCAGAACTTCACCGGCACGGCCGATGCCGTGCGCGCTCACCCGCGCCGGGCATCGCAAGATCGGCTTCGTCTGCAGCCCCGGCGGCCTCTAGACCCACCAGCAGCGCGGGGCTGGATACCGCCAGGCGCCGAGCGAGGTCGGGGTGACCGACACCCCAGAGTACGAGCGACTCGAGGGGGCCGACTGTGCCGGGGCCGAGGAGTCGGTGCGCGACCTGCTCGCACTCCCCGACCCGCCGAGCGAGATCATCGCCGGCAACAACCGCGCAAGCTCCGGCGTCACCAGGGCGCTCGGCTACCCGTTCGACCACCTCGCCTTCATCGGCTTCGATGATTTCGAGCTCGCCGACGGCGCGGGGATCAGCGTGATTGCGTATGACCCGGCCGAGCTGGGCCGGCGGGCCGCCCGGCTGGCGATTGCGCGACTGGACGACCCGGTCTGCCCGTCGCACCGCCTCGAGATCCCGACCACGCTCAACGAGCGCGGCTCCGGCGAGCGCGATGCGGCGTTGTGAACGCGACCATCAAGCGCTCCCGCACAGCCGATTCCCCCCGGTTCTGGCCATACAGTACTGACCCGGCGACGCGATTTCTACCGCCTTGCTGGATTCGGGCCGGTGCCAGAGAGTTATGGGTTTGTGGGAGCGCCTCCCTCGGCCCTCAGGAACAATTCATCCGCACGCGGCACCGAGTCGCGCATCCGACCGTGAGGAAGACAGGAATGTTCGGCAGATCCAGCACGAAAGACGAGGCCGCCCCGCCTGCGGAGGACTCGCGCAAGCCCGACACCCCTGCCGAGATCAAGAAACCGTCGTGGAAGTACATCCTGCGCAAGACGGCACGCGAGTTCAGCTCCGACCAGTGCACCGACATCGCGGCCGCGCTCACCTACTACGCGGTGCTCTCCATTTTTCCGGCCCTCCTCGCCCTGGTCTCGCTGCTCGGCGTGTTCGGGCAGTCTTCCGATGCGCTCCTCGCGATCCTGCGCGAAATTGCGCCCGCCTCGGCAGTGGACGTGCTGAGCGGTCCGATCGAGCAGTTCAGCAGCTCCCCGGCGGCGGGCTTCGCCCTCGTGATCGGCATCGCGCTGGCGATCTGGTCGGCATCGGGCTATGTCGGGGCCTTCACCCGCGCGATGAACCGCATCTACGAGATCGATGAAGGCCGGACGTTCCTGAGGCTCAAGCCCGTCCAGCTGCTCGTGACGGTGATCGGAATCGCGTTGATCCTCATCATGGTGATCATCCTCGCGGTGTCAGGCCCCGTCACGGATGCGGTCGGCGCCGCGCTCGGCCTCGGGTCGACGGTGCAGCTCGTGTGGTCGATCCTGAAGTGGCCGCTGCTGGGCCTCCTGCTCGTGCTGATGATCGCGATCCTGTACTACGCCACCCCCAACGCGAAGCAGCCGAAGTTCCGCTGGATGAGCCTGGGCGCGCTGCTCGCCCTGGTCGTGCTGGTCATCGCCTCACTCGGCTTCGCGTTCTACGTGGCCACGTTCGCCAACTACGACCGCTCGTACGGGTCACTGGGCGGCGTGATCGTGTTCCTGCTCTGGCTGTGGCTCGCGAACATCGCCCTGCTGTTCGGGGCCGAGTTCGACGCCGAGCTCGAGCGCGGTCGCCAGCTTCAGGCCGGTATCGAGGCGGAGGAGACGATCCAGCTGCCGCCACGCGGCACGAAGAAGAGCGACAAGGCCGCGGCGAAGAACCGCCAGGACGTCGAGGAGGGTCGCCACCTGCGGGAGCAGTTCGCCGACCAGACCGCCGATCGGGACGAGGATTCCCGATGACCTCCTCGGCCTAGGCTGACCGGATGCCGTCGTTCCACGTCACCCTCGCCGTCGGAAGGCTACGGCCGGGAGTTCCAGGCGGACCCCTCCCGTTCTGTGATCGTCGAGGTCGAGCATCCGGTCTCCGGGGATCCGGTCGACGACCACCCCCGCTCGTCGGGTCGCTTCCCGTGAGGGCCCGTCGCCCCTGGTGATGCAGGAGCGTCGCGAGTAACGTCCCGCCAATGAGACTGTTGATCGCGGTGATCGCCGCCCTCCTGGCCGTGCCGGCCGTGGTGCCCGCCGCCGCGTCACCGGCAGAACCGTCATCGGTCGGGGCTCAGGCACTCGCCCCCGTGCTGGCCACCGCCGCCCCGACCGTCGACCGAATTGCCGGCGCCGACCGCTATGCCACCTCGGTGGCGATCTCGGCGCACCAGTTCCCCAGCCCGTCCGCGGTATCCGCCGTCTATCTCGCCCGCGGTGACCAATACGCCGACGCGCTCGCCGCGGGCGTGCTCGCCGATGGGCCGGTGCTTCTCGTTCCGAGCTGCGGCGGGGTGCCCGCGAGCGTGGCCGCCGAGATCGCCAGGCTCGACCCTGCGACCGTGGTCGCACTGGGCGGCACCGGGGCGCTCTGCGCCGCCACCCTCGACCAGGCGGGCGCCGGCCGTTCGACCGACCGGCTCTCCGGGGACACGAGGCAGGGTACCGCCGCGGCGATCGCTGCCCGGGTCTTCCCGACCGGGGCCGGGCGTGTGTACCTCGTCCGCGGCGCCGACAATCCCGATGCCCTCGCCGCCGGGATGCTCAGGGACGGCCCCATCGTGCTCGCCAGCAACGACGGCGCGTCGCTGCCCCCGGAGACCGTGGCGGCGATCGCTGCGCTCAATCCGGCCCAGGTCGTGGCCCTGGGCGGTATCGGGTCGGTGTCGGCCGCCGCCCTCTCGTCCGCGGGAACCGGGCGATCGGTCGCCAGGGTCGCCGGGGCGAATCGCTACGAGACCGCGACGCTGATCGCCGCGCGGGCCTACCCCGGCACACCGAACCGCGTCTATCTCGCACGGGGTGACGGCACTAACTTCGCCGATGCGGTTGCCAGTGGGTCGCTGACCGGCGGGCCGGTCGTGCTGGTCTCCGGTCCATGCAACCCCCTTCCCGCGGCCACCCGCGGCTACCTCTTCGCCGCCGGCCCCGCCCGGCTCACGGCGCTGGGCGGCACCGGCGCCATCTGCAACAGCATCCTGACCCAGGCGAGGGATGCGGTGTTCCCGCCGCCTCCGCCACCGCCCCCCGCACGCCCCGACTGTTCCCGCCTGGCGTGCGTGGCGCTCACCTTCGACGATGGCCCGTCGGCCCACACCGGCCGCCTGCTCGATACGCTTGCCGCACGCGGCGTGGCGGCGACCTTCTTCCCGGTCGGCCAGCCGGTCGACGCCCGGCCTCTGACGGCCAGGCGGGCGCACAACGAGGGCCACTCGGTCGAGAACCACACGTACAGCCATCCTCAGCTCACGACGCTCTCCCTGTCAGGCCAGCAGGCGCAGGTCGACAGCGCCGACAGCGCCCTGAGCAGGGCTGGCGTGCCCCGGAGCATGTTGCTGCGGCCCCCCTACGGGTCGTGGGACGCCAACACCCGGCGGCTCGGCAAGCCGCTGATCCTGTGGTCGGTCGACCCCCGCGACTGGGACGACCGCACCGCGGCGCAGATCCGCAGCCACATCGCCACGAACACGCGCTCGGGGGCAATCGTGCTGATGCACGACAGCGTCTCGGCGACGGTCGATGCCGTGCCGGGCATCATCACCGACCTGCGGGCGCGCGGCTTCACCCTGGTGCTTGTTGAGGACCTCATCCCGAACCTGCGCCCCGGCGACGTGGCCTACAGCCGCACCGAGGTGAGCAGGGCCCAGACCCCGTTCGACCAGCGCCAGGGCACTCTCGAATCGCCCGACGGCCGCGATCTCGGCCCGGTCATCGACGAGGCGCCATTCGTCCCGGAGTCGGGCACCACCGGGGGGTGAGGCCGACCGGGCCGTACGACGGTCCGATCGGTACGACGGCGCCATCGGCGCTGCGGCTCGATCGGCGCTGCGGCTCGATCGAAGCTACGGGTCGATCGGCGCGACGACTCATCGGTACGAGTACTCTTCGGTGCGACTGCTCGATGGGTGCGACTGCTCAGGCGCTGCGACTGCTCAATCGGTGCAACGACTCGGAGTGCGGGCACTCACTCTCCCGGAACTCTCGCGGTTCTCAACGCGCCCTCAATCCGCGCTCTCCGTCGGCCCGTACCGGGGTCTCATCCGGCGGCAGCGTACGACGCGACCATCAGCTCCCCCCTGATCTCTCCCAGCCGGTCGACCACGCGGTCGATGAGCACCGCCGACACGCCGGGCGCCACTAGGTCGAACGGCCCAATCGGCTGGAGATTCCCGCACCGGATCCGCACGACCTCCCACCCGACGGCCCGCAACAGCCGGTCCTTACGCCGGTCGGTCGCTTCGCGTCCGCCGACGTGTTCGAGGCCGTCCCGTCCGGTCGTGTCGAACTCGATGGCAACGAGGAGCTCGCCGATGACAAGGTCGGGCCAGACCTCGAGGTGCGCGAAGAACGGCTTCGCCACCCGAACGGCGTTCGGCGAGAGATCGACGTTGAGCCTAGCTGCGACGCGTTGGCGCAGGTCGGCCTCGGCACGGGAGCTCGGCCTCGGCGCCCAGCGGCTCACGAACGCCGACCCGGGCGCGACCAGCGCGGCTCCGGCCTGCGCGTTGTCGCACACCCGGCACCGGTCGGGCCCGCGCGCCGCTCGCGTGCCGCCGGAACTTAGCGCATGCCCGCAGGCGAGCGGCGGGCGCTGTCGCGTGGCCTCGCTCCCCCGCGTGCGCCCCGGCGACGACGCCAGCCCAGTGGTCTCTCGCGGTGCGAACCCGGGCGGCGCGGCCTTCCCGTGCGGGGTCCCCCGCCGGTCGGGTCCGGGCGGCGCAGCCGCCGCGTGCGGGGTCCCCCGCCGGTCGGGTCCGGGCGGCGCAGCCACCGCGTGCGGGGTCCCCCGCCGGTCGGGTCCGGGCGGCGCGGCCTTCCCGCGCGGGGTCCCCCGCCGGTCGGGTCCGGGCGGTGCAGCCTTCCCGCCCCCGCCAGGCGATTCTGCCCGCGGTGGCGCGTGCACGGCCGGCGAGAACAGCGTCGGCTCCCCCGCCCGTCGCGGATTTGGCGTCCGCGGTCGCACGGCCCCGGCCGCACACTCCGGGCACCACGTCGAACGACGGCGCGAGTGGCCTGGGCGGTGCCGCTGCTCGTCGGGGGTCGCGACGAACTGGTGCCCGGCGTCACACTGCCACTGCAGGTACACCTCCGCGCCCGGCGGCACCTGGCTCAGGGTGATGCCGCGGTTCAGGTCGGGATGGAACTGGCGCACCAGCACGGGGTACCGCTGCCACTCCGTGCGGAACTGGCCGATCGCGTAGGGCACGTCGAGGCCCTTCGACCACTGGCGCCTCGTCCACCACGCGTCCACGCTCTCCGGCATTCGCTGCCCTCCCAGCGCACACGGTACGCCAGGGCACCGACATCCGGGCCGACAGCCGGGCCTCTGCCACCGGGCCCTGGCGCCGGAAGTTAGTGTCGTTCGGTTCGCGGCGGGGCTGCCGCAGGTGAATGCGCCCCTTTGGTGCGTTTGCACCCGCTCGGCCGGGCGCGAACGCTCCAAACGGGCGCAGTCACGAATGGGCACAGCCACAAACGGGCGCAGTCACGACGGGCAGAGCCACAAACGGGCGCCGCCACGAATGTGCACCACGGGGGTGGGCCCGCCCCAGAACCCCGACGCGGAGCGAAGCGCCACCCGGCGCGACGCCCGCTCAGGCCTTCTCGGAGGCCTTCGCCGACCAGCGCCCCTCGAGCGCGTCGTCGACCTCGCCGGCGAGCGCGTTCATCCGGGAGCGGTCGGCCGCGATCCAGTCCTGACCCGCCATCGACTCGCGCATCCGACCGAGCTGGTCCCGCACTGCCGCCAGCACAGCGGGATGCTCTCCGTTCCAGGCGACTTCCTGCAGCAGCCGCAGCAGCCGACCGGTGACGGCGGGGTCGGCGATCCCGTACAGGCGCGGTTGCGCGACCACGAGGTCGAGGTAGTGCACGAAGCCTGGCCGGCCGAGGATGACGCAGACCCGCTCCCGGTCGTCCCGGATCAGCCGAGGCCCCAGGTCCCGGCCCGCGAGATCGCACAGGAGCGCCGAGGCGTGCCCGAGCGCGTGCACGGCCGTTGTCGGATCGTTGATTCCCGGAGAGAGTGCCTTCGAGGTCACGTCGATGAGCTGGCGCAGTCCGAATGCGGGATCCTGCACGATGGTGCGCTCGGATCCGCTCGATACCGCCGCGGCCACCCCCTGTTGCAGTTCGCGCTCATCGGCATCGGCGACACCGGTGCCCGGCTGCTGCGGCCAGAGCGTCGCGAGCGGCACCCCCCGCACCAGCGACGACCCGGGGAACGCATCGACCCGGATAACCACCGAACGAGCGGTTGCCAGAGCGAGAAGGGACTGTTCGTCGACCGTCAGGAGGAACCCGGATTCCGCGGCACCCACGAGAATCTCCCTCGAGCCGGCGGCGGTCGGCACGATTGGGGTCGCCCCGGCATCATCGGGAAAGCTGCGCTCAATCTCCGCGGACGCCTCCCGGTGCACGGTGCTCAGCATCGTCTCGATCCGCAACTCCCGGACGAGATGCGCGAGAAAGACCACAAGGCCGATGACGCTCGCGACCGCGAAAAGGTAGGCGAGTGTGGTCGACATCTGCGGGATAAAAACGTCGCGCTCGTCGTCTCCGGTGCGCACGGTGCGCAGCACCGTCAGGGCGAATACGAATGTGCCGAGCAGCAGGGCGAGGGTCCCGTGCACGACGCCGTCGCTCGTGAACATGCGCAGCAAACGCGGCGAGAACTGGCTGCTCGCCAGCTGAAGGGTGACCACGGTGAGCGAAAAGGTCAAGGCGGTCACCGTGATGAGCGAGCCGGCGATAGCCGAGAGCACCGCGCGGGCCGCGTCTGCTCCCCCCTGGAAGAGGTAGGTGGTGACCCACAGCGGAAGGTCGTCGTCGATCGCCTCGTCGATGAGCGGGAGTCCGATTCCGAGCGCGATCGCGACGACGATCGCGATGCTGGGAACGGGCCAGAGTTGCGCGCTGAGGCTCTCACCAATACGGCGCGCACCGCGCCGCCACGTGTTTCTCGAGGCCATGGGCGTCCTCCGGGTCGGATGAGAATGTCTCCTCGACGCTAGCAGGGTCGGCACACCCGCAGCCCCGTCGCACCGCCCTGATCGAGTCCGCGTGTCTTCGCGCACCTCCCGGCTTCATCCCGGCGCGCGGCTTAGTGTCCCAGTACGGTGGGCGGCGGTGGCCGGCCGCCACAATGCACAGGAAAGACAGGAGCGTGTCGCATGAATGAGGTCAAATCATGGTTCGCCGCCGGACCCTTCCGCCGGATTCGTTGAGCGAGCGCGCCCATGTGGTTCGACTCCTGGTCCGATATCTTCCGAACACTGATCATGGGCTCCGCGTCCTACGTGACCCTGGTGCTGGTGTTGCGGGCATCCGGAAAGCGCACGCTGAGCCAGCTGAACGTTTTCGACTTCGTGGTGACGGTGGCCCTCGGGTCGACCCTCGCCACCATCCTCCTCAGCTCCGACGTCGCCTGGGCGGAGGGGTTCGTGGCTCTGGCCCTGCTGGCCGGCCTGCAGTTCGTCGTCGCATCGATTTCCACCCGCTGGAGTGGCGCGAGAGCCCTGGTGACCTCTGAACCAGTGACGCTCGTTCGCGAGGGCGCCCTGCAGGAGTCCGAGATGCGGAAGAATCGCCTCAGCGAATCAGAGATCCTCCAGGCCGTCCGCAGCAGCGGATGCGGTGATCTGGCACAGGTCGCCGCGCTCGTTCTCGAAACCAACGGAAAATTGAGCGTGATTACGGCGGACAAGCTTGGTGATGGATCAGCAATGAGAGGAGTGATGAACAATCGTTGACGCGACGGGCGACTCTGCGAGGCACGAGGAGGAGCTGACCCGGGCGGAGTCGTTTGCACGGTCACTGGACAAACCGATGGGGATACTCGGTCTGCTCTTCCTCTTCGTCATTCTCGGACAACTGGTGGCGACACAGGAGACCCTTGTCATCGCGCTGGCGGTTCTCGGCTGGGTATTCTGGCTCGTCTTCGTTGCCGAGTTCCTCCTGCGGGCCTACGTCGCTCGATTCCAGCGCAGGTTCTGGAAGAGAAACTGGTGGCAGGTGATCTTCCTGCTCGTGCCCTTCCTCCGCTTCTTCAAGTCGCTTCAGGCGCTGAGGCTGTTTCGTCTGGCCCGGGTGGGGCGCCTGGGCGGGATCGTTTCGGCGAGTGTTCGGGGCACGCGCTCCGCCGGACGCCTGCTGACCAGCCGCATCGGCTGGCTCGTGGCGGTGACCGCGGTTGTCGGGCTCGGATCAAGCCAACTCCTTTATGCAACGGGCACCTATGACAGCTATGCGGATGCCCTTTTCGAAGCAGCCCTGACGACCGTCACCGGGTCGGGAATCACGTCCACGGACGGGTTGCCGCGACTGATCCACATCACGCTGGCGACTTACTCGGTCGCCGTGTTCGCTACCCTTGCGGGAACCCTGGGCGCCTACTTCCTGCGTAACTCGGCCGCGGACGAGAATCGGCGCAGCAGCACCACCTGAGCCGGCACCCGTGGGCGCCGACACAAAAAAACAGCCCGGTCCGGGATGTACCCCGAACCGGGCTGCTTCTTCGCGATTTCCTGAAACATCTCGCGAGATTTCCTGAAACCGCCGGTGTGGACCCTAGGAGATTCGAACTCCTGACCTCCTCGATGCGAACGAGGCGCGCTACCAACTGCGCCAAGGGCCCGCAGTGCTTTTACGATATCAGGATTCCAGGGCCCCGTTTTCCCGTTGCCCGCCGAGCACGTGGGAATGAGGTCAGACGGCGCGGCGGCGGCGCAGGACTTCGTCGAGGTTCGTGACCGTGCTCTCCGCCTCGTCGACGATTCCCATCCGGGCGAAGCGGCTGTCGGACGCGGCGGCCGGGCGGATGATCGGCGTGACCTTCTCGGCGCGCTCGGCCTCGAGCATCGCCCGCTCGGCCTCCTCCGCCTCGGCGAGCAGGAGAGAACGAGCCTGCGCGAGGGCCGCCTCCGACACGAGGGGCTGCGTCGGCGGCTTCGACAGGTAGAGCGGCTTGGGGAGCGGAACGGGGGTCCACGCGGGCTCCCTGACCTCCTCCACGGCGAAGTCCGCCATCGGGCGGTCGACGAGCCGGGGCTGCGCCGGACGGTCGCGGAGGTCGACGGCGATGCGGTTGCGGTTGCGGGCCACCGAGGCCATCGTGCGCAGAAGCGCGACAGCGGCAGCGGACGTCGTCGCCCCGCCCGCGACGAGGAGCACGGTGAGCCCGCCCGCGAGCGACGTCATCCCGATTCCAGTAGCGACGAGCGACGCGGCGAGGACCGCGGTAGTGGCGGCGCGGGAGCGGCGAAGGCGGCGGGCGGCGGGTGACGTCGCGACGACCGCCGAGGCGACCGCCGGCCTGAGTGTTGCCAGGGTGCGCGCCGCGGCCTGGCTCATCGCGGTCGCCCGCGCACGCTCGATGGCCTTGGCCCGCTCGAACTCCCGGCGGAGCGTCTTCTGGTGGGCGGCGACGCTGCGGGCGGTCGTCTCGGCGCGCACGGACGCCGGAACCTCGGCCGTTTCCGCCATCACCCGGAGGGTCTGCTGCAGCCGCACCGCGTTCTTCTCGGTCGAGAGGTACTCTCTTCGCCTGAACCAGGTCGGGATCAAATACACCAGCCACAACACGGCTGCGAGGGCGATCACCACGCTTGATCCAATACCCTCGAGTCCCATGTCTCCACGGTAGGTCCCCGGCGCGTCAAAAAGCCCGATTAGTGAAGGTGTGTCAGCCCGACGCGCCGAGTCTCAGCGGCATTGTCGCTGCGATGCGGTCGGTTTCGGGAATGACGGCATCGGCGGCGGGCACGCGGCCGTCCCGCCACCGCCGGAGAACCCCGGTCGGGAGTTCCTCTGCGACCAGCGCGAAGCAGAAGTGGTCGCGCCAGTCGCCGTTGATGTGAATGTAGCGTCGGCGCAGTCCCTCGTAGCGAAATCCGAGCTTCTCGACCACGCGCAATGACGGTGTGTTCTCGGGACGGATGCAGATCTCCATGCGGTGCAGGCCGGCCCGGAAGAAGCAGAAGTCGGTCGCGAGGGCGACCGCCGTCGGGGTGACTCCCCTGCCGGCGAAGCGCTCCGACACCCAGTACCCGATCGTCGCGGAGCCGAGCGAACCGTAGCTGATCGAGGACACGTTCAGCTGGCCGGCGAATTCCCCGTCGTACTCGATGGCGAACGGCAGGCCGAGGCCCGCGCGCGCATTCGACTGCAGGCCACGGATGCTCGCTCGGGTGTCGAAGTTCATCGGCCCGTTCGGGTTGGTCGCCTCCCACTTGCGCAACCAGCGGCGGTTGTCGAGCAGCTCCCGCTCGAGAGGACGCGCGTCGCGAAGACGAATGGGTCGAATCGAGATGGCCCCCTCACACAGAGTGGGAATCGGCGTCGCCATCTCAGTCGAGGTTGCTGGCGAAGTCCTTGAGCCACGGCCGGAGGTCCGGCCCGAGGTCGTCGCGCTCGACGGCGAGCTGCACGATCGCCTTGATGTAGTCGAGCCGGTCTCCGGTGTCGTAGCGACGACCGCGGAACACGACGCCGTAGACGCCGCCGGTCCAGTCGGGCGCCGCCGCCATCTTCTCGAGGGCGTCGGTGAGCTGGATCTCCCCGCCCTTGCCTGGCAGGGTCTTCTCGAGCACGTCGAAGATCTCCGGGCGCAGCACGTATCGACCGATGATGGCGTAGTTGGAGGGCGCGGTGCCGGGAGCTGGCTTCTCGACGAGGCCGGTGATGCGCACGACATCCTCGGCCTCGGTCGCCTCGATCGTTGCGACACCGTACATGTGCGCGAGGGCGGGATCGACCTCGAGCAGCGCGACGACACTCGCGTTGCGCTTCCCGGCCTCCTCGATCATGCGGGTCAGCAGCACGTCACGGGGGTCGATGATGTCGTCACCGAGGAGCACCGCGAACGGCTCGCGGCCGACGTGCATCTTGGCCCGCAGCACGGCGTGGCCCAGTCCCTTGGGGTCGCCCTGGCGCACATAGTGCATGTCGGCGAGGTCGGTGGAGTGGTTGACCTTCCTCAGCCGGTCGGTGTCACCCTTGCGCTCGAGGGTCGCTTCGAGCTCTCCGACACGGTCGAAGTGGTTCTCGAGCGCGTTCTTGTTCCGCCCGGTGATCATCAGCACATCGTGCAGGCCGGCGGCTACGGCCTCTTCGACCACGTACTGGATCGCGGGCTTGTCGACGACAGGCAGCATCTCCTTGGGCATCGCTTTGGTCGCGGGAAGAAACCGCGTTCCGAGCCCGGCTGCGGGGATTACTGCTTTGGTGATGTTAAAGGCCATGGGCCTAGGCTAACCGGTCAATCGTTTCGATCCGGCGCACCACTTCGTCTCCCTTAGGATTGGCCTCATGACCGGCGATGCGAGCCACCAGAAACGCGCGCTCCGCGTCGAGTTGCGGGAACGCCGCCGACAGCTCGCCGACCGGGAGCGCGAGGCGAGCACCGCCGAGCTGTCCGCGCACCTTCAGAACCTGGCTCGGCGTCTCGGCGTCCGCTCGATCGCCGCCTACCTTCCCACCAGCGACGAGCCGAACATCCGCCCCTTCGTCACATGGGCGCTCGAGAACGGAATCCGGGTTCTGGTCCCCGTGTCGCGCAACGACGGGCTACTCGACTGGGCCGTCGCCGACGGCGAGGAGGAGACCGCCGGGTTGTACGGCCTGCCGGAGCCGGTCGGCGAGCTGCTCGGGCCGATCGCGATCAACGACGTCGACCTCATCGTCGTGCCGGCAGCGGCCGTCGACCGCTCGGGAATGCGCATGGGCTGGGGTCGCGGATACTTCGACCGGACGCTCGGATCGATGGAACGCTGCCCACCGGTCTATGCTGTGATCTTTGACACAGAGCTGCTCGATTCGTTACCCAGCGAGGTGCACGACAAACGCGTGGACGGTGCCGTCACACCGAGCGCGATCGTCACCTTCTAGTCGAACCCCTCGAAGCGACACAACACGGAGGTTCTCGTGCCCACCTATTCCTATCGCTGCACCGAGTGCGAGACCGCCTTCGACACCCAGCAGGCCTTCACCGACGACTCCCTCACCGAATGCCCCGCCTGCGGCGGCAAGCTCCGCAAGGTCTTCAGCGCCATCGGCGTGAGCTTCACCGGCTCCGGGTTCTACCGCAACGACTCCCGCGCCGAGCAGAAGGCCTCATCGCAGAAGTCCGGTGGAAAACCGGGTCAGAGCTCCGACACGGGCTCGTCCGCCGGGTCGGGCGGGTCGAGCGAGTCGGGCGGATCGGGAAAGTCGGACGGATCGGGAAAGTCGGATTCGTCGGGTTCCGGCTCGGGCTCGGGTTCCGGCTCGGGCTCGGGCTCGGGTTCCGGCTCGTCGGGTTCCGGCTCGGGCTCATCGGGTTCAAGCTCCGGTTCCGCCGGCTCGAGCGCCGGTTCTGGCTCCTCCGGCTCAGGTTCCGGGTCGTCGTCACCCTCGAAGCCGTCCGCGGCAGTGGCCAGGTAGGGCGCGGATGATCAAGGGGTTCAAGGAGTTCCTCCTCCGCGGCAACGTCATCGACCTCGCGGTCGCCGTCGTGATCGGCGCGGCCTTCACCGCGATCGTCGGTGAGCTCGTCGACGGCATCTTCAACCCGGCGATCGGGGCCCTCTTTAACGCCGAGAGCCTCAAGACGGCATTCACCGTCGACATCCCCACGTCCGACGGCGGCACGGCGACGCTCGCGTTCGGGGCCGTTCTCGCCGCGGTGATCCAGTTCCTCGTCGTCGCGTCGGTGGTCTACTTCGCGCTCGTGATGCCGATCAACCATCTCAGGAAGGTCGCCTTCCTGAGGCAGAAGCATGAGGAGGAGGCGACCCCGGTCGACGTGCCGCCGACCGAGACCGAACTGCTGATCGAGATTCGCGACCTGCTCGCCGGGCACCCGTCGGCCGAGGGAAACCACGTTCTTCCCAGTACGAAGTAGGCTGCTCAGCCCCAGTGGGGCGGTTTGTCGGCGGTGAGGCGTTCGTCGTTCTCGTTCTCGGCGTGACGGGGCGGCTCACCCCTCGGGGACGGGTCGCTCCCCGGAACGGCCTCGGTCGTGACCCGCCGCCGGCGCCGCGCGACCGGATCGGGCACGCCGCTGCCCGACCCGGTCGGCGGCGCGCTATTCGGCGTCGAGGTCAATGATCGTGATCGGCTCGGTCGCCGGCGCCGAGGTCACGCCGAGCATCGTCGCGATCCGGTCGGCGACCGAGTCGGGGTTGCTGAACAGCTCGAATGAGTGCACCCGGAGGTAGTGCCAGCCGAGCCGGCGCAGCATCTCCGGCCGCAGCCGCAGCGACTCCCGCAGGCTCGTCGGCTGCCCGCCCATTCCGACCATGAGCCCGGCATCCGTCTCGATCGTGAGGCACATGCCCCCGTTCGAGGCGACAAGCCCGAGCTTGCCCCTGTGCTCGAGGGCGACGCGCAGGCCGCGCACCCGCAGTCGGCGGGCGAGGTCGACGAGCATCGGGTCGCTGCTCTCGACCGGCGAGTCGGCGGCGGTGCGTCCCGCAGCGTCGGCGAGGATCTCGGCCAGGGCGACCGCCCCGTGCTTCATGCGCTCCTCGTCAAGGTCGGATGCCTCGAAGCAGGTGACGATGACCATCGACCGGCGGGCGCGGGTCATTGCGACCGCGAGCAGGCGTTCGCCGCCCGGGCGTCCGAGGGCACCGAAGTCCGACAGTACGCGGCCGTGCGGCGTGCGACCGTAGCCGATCGAAAAGATCACCCGGTCGCGGCTCTCCGCCACGGCCTGGTCGATCGTTGCCACGGTAAACGGCTCGTCGGAGTCGCCGAGGATGAACTCGGTCAGGTGCGGGCGCGAGGCGACGGCGGCGAGCACCGCCTGCTGCACGCGCACGACGTGCTTGGCGCTCGCGGTGATGACCATCAGGGATTCGCGCGGCCGGTCCTCGGCGTGCTCGAGCACGAGCTCGACGACACGGGCGACCTCGGTATCGACACTCTCGACGGCACCGGAGTCGCCGTCGGGCATGCCGAAGCCGTCCTCCACGTAGTCCAGGCGCAGGCTCGGGTGCCCGAGGAACGTTCCGGCCCACGGGAGCGAGTCAATCTTGCCGGCATAGAAGCGACGGTTCACGAGTTCGGCGAGGTCTTCGCCGCCCGCGCGATAGCTGCGCGTCAGCAAGAGCGTGGGCAGCAGTCCGCCAAGGCGGGCGAGTGCGGAGTCGGCGTGGGCGGCATCGAGGTCCGGCTCGGCCGGCGCGGGCTCCGCCTGTTCGAAGTCGTCCGCGATCGAGACGCGGAACGGCACCGGCGTCTGGGTGATGGGATCGCCGAAGGCCACGGCCTGCTTCGCCCGCCGGATCGAGCCGACGCTCTCCGCGAGGGTCATTGCGCCCGCATCGACGAGGATCACCGTGTCGATGGCCATGGAGTCCGTGATGGTGTCGATCTCGTACGGAGAGGCGAGCCACACCGGCGCCATCGCCCGTGACAGGTGCGGGGCGGCATCCTGAAGCAGTTGCGAGTCGACGGAGGGGCCGCGGAGCGCCGCCTTGAGCGTCGCCGCCTCGGCGGGCCAGTCGACGAGGCCGATGCTCCAGTTCTCGGCGAGCTGCCAGGCGAGCAGCTGCGCGCTTCCGGCAGCGTGCGCCTCGTCGACCAGGCGGAAGTCGGCCTCGAGACGGTCGAGCACGGAGGTGTTCGCGTTCAGCAGCGCGCGGTCGGAGTCGAGCAGCGACTCGAGCGCCGACTGCCACCACGAGAGTTCGAGCTCGGGGGCGACCTTGTCGACCGGCACGTGGCGCGAGGCGAGGTCGGCGATGAGCTCGTCGAGTTCGAGCACGCGCAGCCGCTGGCGGATCGCTACCCGCTCCTGCAGGTTGGCGAGCACGTCGGACTCCGCCGCGAGGTCGGTGAGCCGCTCGCCGAGCTCGGCGATCGGGAGGTTCACGAGCTTGTCGCTCGGCGCCGACGCGGTGAGTGGGCGGTCCAGCGACGCGAGGTCCTGCTCGACCCGCTGCCAGGCGGCCTGCACGTCGGCGATGCCGACGGGAATCTCCGGCGGCGCTCCGGCGGCGACGAAACGCTGCCAGAGCAGGCGCTGCTGCTGGATGCGGGCGAGACTGTCGTGCAGATCGCTGACGTGCACCCCGGGCCGAATGTACTCCTTCGCGAGTTTCCTCAGGCGGCGGCGGTTCGCGCCCGACATCTCCGGCGAGTCCCGGCGGGACGCGGTCGCGGCCACGAGCTCGCTGAGCGAGCGGTCGAAGACGACGGGCTGGAACTTGTCGAGCGTGTCGCGGATGTCGGTGAGCAGGCGCAGGTACACCCCGAGCTGGGAGATGTTCTCGAACGGTCGCATGTGCGTCGCCCCGATGAGCTCCCCCGCACGCACGAGGAGTCGCGGCAGATCGGTGTGGTGCAGGCGCTTCGCGAGTTCGTGCGCGCTCGTCGCCTCCTCGCTCGTCGCGAAGGTGGCCCCGTACCAGGGTGAGTCGCCGGGACCGTACTTGAATTCGCCGAGCTGGGCGGCCTGAACCATCGATTCGGCGGCGCTGGCCCGCGTGGTCGCGAGCGCCTCGACCGACCGGCGGCTGAGGCGCACGGTCGTCGACGGCGGCTCCGGCAGGAGCGCGAGCCGCGACAGCTCGCTCAGGCACTCGAGCACCGAGACGTCGAGCACGTCGTCCTCGCGGGCGACCGCGGAGCGGTAGTCGAGCAGCACGCGGCGCAGGCGCACGAGCGCCTCGTCGACCTCGCCGACCTGCGGGTGCTTCGCCTTCTCGTTGCGCGCGATCGAGCGGATGAGGTCCTGCCGCAGCGTCGCCGGCGAGACCGCGATGCCCGCAAGCCCGATGTCGGCAAGTCGGGACCGGATGCCCAGCAGGCTCGATCGGCGCGGGCTCACGACCAGCACGCGCTTGTTCTGGGCGACGAGGCAGCCGATCGCGTTGACGATGGTCTGGGTGCCTCCCGTTCCGGGCAGCGTCTTCACGACGACCGAGTTGCCCGCCGCGATCTGCGCCACGACGTTCTCCTGCTCGGCGTCGGCGTCGAGCAGCAGGGTGTCGGTCTCGGGAGAGCGCAGGTCCTGGTGCTGGGGCTCGACGGGGGCGTACCCCTCCTTGATGCTCCAGCGCGCGTTCGGGTTGCCGGCGAGCGCGTCAAGGATGGGGTGCTCGAGATCCGCCGCGTCGACGGCCATGCGCGACTGCACGTCGGCGAACGACGACACGACGAGCCGGGGCTGCACGTTGAACCATTCGAGATGAGAGGTGAGTCCGCGCAGCGCGTCGATGACGGGGTTGGGCTTGAAGGCGCCTTCCGACTCGGCCAGCGCGGCGAAGGCATCCGCATCCAGGTCGATCTCGAACTGCGCGTACAGCGCGCGGGCGAGTTCGGGGTTGAGGAAGGAGGAACCGCGCAGACGCACCTCGAAGTCGCGGCCGTGCCGGCGGATCGCGAGCGGGCGCAGCAGGATCGGTGCGCAGAAATTCTCGGAGTCGAACTGCCACTCGGCGAGCCCGATGCCGAGGTGCACCGAGTCGATGCCGCGGGCGGTGGCCAGTTCGGTGCCCTTCACCGTGATCTCATTGGCGGCCGTCTTCGCCGCGCGCAGCGCGAGGTCGTCGCGGATGAGGCTCGAGAGCAGCGTCGTCTTTCCCGTGATGAACTGCGCGAGCCCGCCCGGGTGGGTCGAGCTCAGCTCGATGCGGGTGCGCGGGGCATCCACGAAATGAAGCAGCGGCGACCGACCGCCCACCTGCGCGAGCTCGTGCCGCCAGCCGTTCCAGGCTGGTTCGGCCACGTTGCCCAGTCGATACGACGGGTCACCGGTACTCACCGAGTGGGGCGTCGTCACCTGCCGCTCGGCATCGGTGGAATTGTTTTCGGGGTCAGACGAAAAGTCCCCTGTCTCGTCTCGTCTCTCAGCGCGCCACACCCGTCTACTTTAACGGGCAATATTACGGACGCCGTTATCAGACGTGGAGTTTCGCCGTAGTCGCGCGATCTAAAATGCTGATCATGGCAGCTCTCACACAGTTTGGACTGCACGCGATCGCCGATCCCGACGCGGTCGTCGGGGTGAGCATCGCGGCAATCACGCTCGGAATTCTCTTTGTCTCCGCCCTCTCGGCGGGGTTCGTGGTGCTCGTGCGCCGCGGCCGCGCCGCACGGTTGACGCCGGACCCCGGCGAACTCTTCCGCCGCGCGAACATCGCCCTCGTCCGTCTCGACGACGCGGTCGCCGCCGACGCCGACGAGCTCAGCTTCGCGGTCGCGCAGTTCGGGGAGCCGCGCGCCGCGGGCTTCGCCGCCGCGGTCGAGGCGGCCAGGGCGGACCTCGCGAACGCCTTCGCCCTCAAGCACCAGCTCGACGGAGCGATGCCGAACACCCCGGCGCAGGTACGCGAATTGAACGCCAGCATCATCCGCACCTGCGAGAGTGCGACCACAAGGCTCAGTGCCGAACGGTCGGCCTTCGACTCGCTGCGCCGGCTGGAACGCAACGCGGCACACGACCTCGCGGCTGCGCGGGAGCTGATCGACCGGTCGAGGAGCCGCCTGCCGGACTCGGTCGTGCTGACCGAGTCACTGCGCGCGCGGTTCGCCCCCTCCGCCCTGGGCCAGACGGCCGATAACGCGACCGAGGCGACCCGGCTGCTCGAGACGGCCGAGCGCGGCGCAGCGGATGTCGCCGGGCACCTCGACGAGGCCGGTGTGAGCGCGGTGTCGGCCTCGATCACGGACATCGAACGGGCTGCACGCCACGCAGCGCAACTCCTCGACGAGATCGAGAGGCAGGCGAGTGCGCTGCAGGCGGCGGGCGCCCGCCTGGACGAGACCGCGACCGGAGCTCGTCGCGCCGTCGCCGCCGCGAAGCACGTGCGCGACGATCCCCCCGACCCCCAGAGCGGCGCTGCGATTCTCGCCGCCGTCGCTGCCGTCGAGCGCAGCGTCGCCGACGCGGTGTCCTCCGGCCGCGCCGATCCCGACGTGGCGATCTCCCGCCTCGATGCAGCACTCGCCGAGCTCGACACGGCGCTCGCGAGCGCGCGTAACCAGCAGCAACGGCTGAGCAACGCGAAGCAGGCGCTCGAGGGCGCCCTGTTCACGGCTCGCAGCCAGATTGAGGCGACGAGGGCCTACCTCTCCACGAGGCGCGGCGGCGCCGATGCCCGGCGGCGGCTCGATGAGGCCGAACGCCTGCTCGCGATCGCCGAGGCGGAGAGCGACCCCGTGGTCGCCCTCGACACGGCGCGCAGCTCGGCAACCCACTCGCGCGACGCCGATGCCCTCGCCCGCTATGACCAGTCGAACTAGCCGGGCAACACAGTGACCGCCGACTCACGCGGCGACGTGGTCGTGGTGGTCGCCGCACGATCGGCGAACGCTGCGGGAGACCGCGAATTCCTCCGCGACACCCTGGCGGGCATGCTCGGCGTGCCGCGGGACGCCGTCGCCATCGCGCAGAAATGCGCGCAGTGCGGGGGCGACCACGGGCGGCCGGTGCTCGTGCGCGGCGGGGTGCACGTGCGCGGCGGAGTGCACGTGAGCCTCAGCCGGGCCGGCGGCTCCGTCGCCGTCGCGGTGTCGTTCGCCGGCCCGGTCGGCGTCGACATCGAGAGCCTTGACGCGGCCGCCGCCGGCGGCTTCGACGACGTCGCGTTCGGGTGCGACGAGCTCGCCGCCCTGACCGTTGCGGCGGGGTCGGCGCCGCGGCTGCGCCTGGCCCTGTGGACCGCGAAGGAGGCCGTGCTCAAGGCGACCGGTGACGGCCTGCGCGTCGACCCGCGAAAGGTGCTCGTGTCGGTGCCGCCCCGCGCGGCCCACCCGATCCTCCTCGCCCTTCCCGGAGCGGAGGTGCACCCGGGCGCCGTGCACCTCGCCGCGTTCGACGCGGGAGCGCGGCTCGTCGGAACGGTGGCCGTCGTCTCGTCGGCGCGCCCGGGCATCCGCATCGGAGCTCCAGTGCCGCCCGCTCCCCCGTCGGGAGTGCCGGACCGCCCCTGCTCCCGTGGCCGGCGAGGTCAGAGCCGAGGGAGCGGAAGCGCGTAGACCCACCTGTCGACGAGATCCTCAACCGCGTCCTCTTCGCCGTATTCGCCGAAGAAGCCGACGAAGTCGGCGGTCGAGACGTTCCCGTGCCGGTGCGCCGCGACGAAGGCCCTCAGCGCGTCGAAGAACGCCGCGGTGCCGAGCTCGAGCCGCACCGCGTGCAGCGCGAGCGCCCCCCGCTTGTAAACCCGGTCGTCGAACATCTCATCGGGACCCGGGTCGCCGATGAGGATGTCTTTCGGCAGCAGCGCGATCTCGCGGCGGTGCAGCACGGCGCACTGCTGCACCGTCGGACCGCCGCTCGCCTCGGCCCACAGCCACTCGGCATAGCACGCGAACCCCTCGTGCAGCCAGATGTCGCGCCACCGCGAGACGGTCAGGCTGTTGCCGAACCACTGGTGGGCGAGCTCGTGGGCGATCAGCCGGTCGCTCCCGTGAGCGCCGTCGACATGGTTGCGGCCGAACACTGCGAGCCCCTGCGCCTCGAGCGGGATCTCGAGCGCGTCGTCGGTGACGACGACCGAGTACGACCCGAAGGGGTACGGGCCGAAGCGGTCGCAGAACAGCTCCACCATCTCGCCGAGCCGGCCGAAGTCCACCGCGACCGCGCCGGCGAGGTTCGGCGGGTAGAAGATTTTCTGGGGGACGAGCGAGCCGTCCAACTGCCGCGAGGTGTAGCGACCGATCTGGATCGTCGCAAGGTAGGTGGCCATCGGCTCGACCGAGTCGTACACCCACCTCGAGCGGCCCGACCTGGATGTGCGAGAAAGGAGCGTGCCGTTCGAGACGAGAGTGTACGGGGCCTCGCAGGCGATGGTGATGCGGAACGTCGCCTTGTCGCTCGGGTGGTCGTTGCAGGGAAACCAGGATGCGGCGCCGTTGGGCTGGCTCGCGACGAGCACGCCGTCGGTGAGCTCCTCCCACCCGATCTCGCCCCAGCGACTGCGCACGGGGCGCGGCGCACCGCGGTACCGCACCACGATCTCGAACTTCTCCCCCGCGCCGACGGTGTCGTCGAGGGTGATGACGAGCTTGCGTGCGGTGTGGGTGATCTTGCGCGGCCTGACCCCGCCGACCGTGATCCGCTCGACGCTGAGTCCGGCAAAGTCGAGGCTGAAGCGGTCGAGCGGCATCGTCGCACGCGCGGTGATCACGGCGGTGGCGGCGATCCGGTTCGTGGCCACCCGGTAATCGATGTCGAGGTCGTAGTGGTCGACGTTGTAGCCGCCGTTGCCACTCGCCGGCAGGTACTCGTCGCCGATGGAGGCGGAGCCGAAGCTCGATTTCGTGTTCTGCATGGCAGTGCTCAAGTATTCCACGGCGCCGATTGCCACGGGGAGATCGGGTTACCGGCCCAGAGCGACCCGGCGGGAACGCGTTCGCCGCGCATGACCAGCGACGCTGGGCCGACCGTGGCGTTCCTGTCGATCGAGGCGGCCGGCAGGATCACGGTGTGTGGACCGAGGGTCGCCCCGCGATGCAGTTCGACCGTGTCGAGCTGCATCACCCGGTCGTGGAACAGGTGGGTCTGTACCACGCATCCGCGGTTCACTGTCGCACCGTCGCCGATCGTGACGAGGTCGGCCTCCGGCAGCCAGTACGACTCGCACCACACGCCGCTGCCGACCTTCGCACCGAGGGTGCGCAGCCAGAACGCGAGCACGGGGGTGCCCGTCGCGGCGGAGGCGAACCACGGCCTGGCGACCATCTCGACGAACGTGTCCGATACCTCGTTGCGCCAGATGAACGACGACCAGAGCGGATGCTCCGACACCCGGATTCGCCCGACGAACAGCCACTTGGCGAGCGTCGTCGCCCCGGCCGCGACCGCCCCGGCCGCGAGCAGCACGACCCCGGACAGCGCGATCGCCCAGCCCAGCCCGATGCTCGCCCAGAGGAGGTCGAGCACACCGAGCACACCCAGCGCGATGAGCGCGCTGACGATGACCGGCACGACGCGCAACAGCTCCCACAGCGCGCGGGCGATGCGGAGCCGCACCGGCGGCTGGAACGTGCGGGCCTCGTCGAAGTCGGTCACGGTGCGCCGCAATCGCACCGCCGGATTTCCGAGCCACGACGAGCCGCGCTTCGCCTTGCGCGGCGTCGCCGACAGCACGGCGACGAGGCCGTTGCGCGGCACGGTGCGGCCCGGCCCGATCATGCCGCTGTTGCCCAGGAAGGCGCGGCGGCCGATCTTCGCCCGGCCAATGCGCAGCCATCCGCCGCCGAGCTCGTACGAAGCCACCATCGTGTCATCGGCAAGAAAAGCGCCGGGCGCGATCGTCGTGAGCGCCGGGATGAGCAGTACCGTCGACGCCTCGACGTTCGCGCCCACCTTCGCACCGAGCGCCCGCAGCCAGAACGGCGTGATCAGGCTCGCGTAGAGGGGGAAGAGCAGGGTCCGCGCACTGTCGAGGATCCGCTCGGTCATCCACACCTGGCAACCGATGCGGCTCCGCACGGGAAAATGCCCGTCGGTCAGGCCGACTCCGAGCACGCGCACCACGGCGATGACGGTGAACGCGAAGGCAACCCCCGCCACGACCACGGCGACCGGGGTCGCGAGTGCGGCCCGGCCGACGACCTCGGCGAGGGTGGCCGCATCCCCGACCGCCGCGCCGACGATGACGACCCCGAGCAGCCCCGCGGCCGCCGGCATCGCCGCAATGAAGAGCGAGCCGACCCCGAAGGCGAAGAGCCACCTGGTGCCCCGCGGGGGGCGCTCTGCAGGCCAGGACCGTCGCGCCGAGCCGACCCGACCGGCGGGCGATCCCGCCCACCGCTCCCCGGCGGGCACGCGGCCGGAGACGGCCGAGCCCGGTTCGACCTCCGCCCCGCGACCCACGCTCGCCCCGCCGTAGAGGGAGCTGCGGGAGCCGACCCGCGCGTCGGCCCCAATGTGCACCTCGCCGAGGCGGAGCACGTCGCCGTCGATCCAGTAGCCGGAGAGGTCGGATTCGGGTTCGATCGCGGCCCGCGGTCCGACCGACAGCATCCCGGTGACCGGGGGGAGGGTGTGGAGGTCGACTCCCTCGCCGATGCGCGCGCCGAGGGCCCGCGCGTAGTAGCTGATCCAGGGCGCCCCCGCCGAGTCGGCGGGGTTCACGAGCAGCGCCACCTGTTCGGCGAGCCAGAGCCTCAGGTGCACGGACCCGCCGCGCGGGTAGTCGCCGGCCACGACCCCGGAGAGGAGCAGCCGCGCGGCGACGACGGTGACCGCCATCTTGCCCGGCGGCGTGACGAACAGCACGAAACCCGCCGCGATCCACCACCACGACAGCTGCGGCAGGAACGCGACCTCCCCCCACTGCGCGAGCAGGTTGTTCGCCGCCGCGAGGTAGACGAGCCATCTGGCCCCGGTGAGGATGTGCAGCGGGATGCCGAGGAGCGTTTGCGCGATGCGGCTCGAGAGCGGCGTTGGGAGCACCTCGCGGGGCGTGGCCTGCTCGAGCGGCACGCGGGCGTCGAGCTCGTCGGCGAGCGCGCCGATCCGCGGGTGATCGTAGATGTCGGCCACCCGCGTATCAGCAAAGCGCTCGCGGATCGCCGACACGAGCTGCGCCGCCGAGAGCGAGCCGCCGCCCTGTGCGAAGAAGTCGTCGTCGGGTCCGGCGACCGGGACGCCGAGGATCGACGTCCACTTGCCGGCCAGCCAGGCGGCGGTCGGCGTCAGCTTCGACGCGGCGTCCCCGGAGGACGCCGCCTGGAGTGGCCACGGCAGCGCGGCCCGGTCGACCTTGCCGGAGGTCTTCGTCGGCAGCGACGCGACGACGGCGAGCAGCGGCACGAGAGCGGCGGGCAGCTCCTCGCGCAGACGTTCGACCGCGGCGGCACGGTCGAACGGCGCATCCGGATCGACCAGGGAGAGGTACCCGACGAGGAGGTGGTTTCCGGCGGCGGTGGTCTGCACGGCCGCCGCCGCCCCGGCGACCGCGGAGAGTCCCTGCATCGCCGACTCGACCTCGCCGAGCTCGATCCGGCGGCCGCCGAGCTTGACCTGGTCGTCGGCGCGTCCGACGAAGATGAGCCCCTCGACCTCGAACCGCACGAGGTCTCCGCTGCGGTACGCCCGATCCCAGCCGAGCGACGGCATGGCCGCGTACTTCTGCGCATCCATTGCCGAGTCGAGGTAGCGGGCGAGGCCGACCCCGCCGATGATGAGCTCGCCGGTCTCCCCCTCTGCGACGCGGGCGCCCCCCGCGTCGACCACGGCAAGGTCCCAACCATCGAGCGGCAGACCGATTCGCACGGGCCCGGCGGCGCCCATCCGCGCCCCGCAGGCGACGACCGTCGCCTCGGTGGGCCCGTAGGTGTTCCACACCTCGCGGCCGCGCACGGCGATGCGGGCGGCGAGGTCGGAAGGGCAGGCCTCCCCGCCGAAGATGACGAGCCGCACGAGCTCGAGCGACTCCTCCGGCCAGAGCGCGGCGAGGGTCGGCACGGTCGACACCACGGTGATGCCGTGCGCGATGAGCCACGGGCCGAGGTCGACCCCGGAGCGCACGAGGGATCGGGGCGCGGGAACAAGGCACGCGCCGTTGCGCCACGCGAGCCACATCTCTTCGCACGAGGCGTCAAAGGCGACCGAGAGCCCCGCGAGCACCCGGTCGCCGGGGGCGATCGGCTCCTCAGCGAGGAACAGGGCCGCCTCCGCGTCGACGAACGCCGCCGCCGAGCGGTGCGTCACCGCGACGCCCTTCGGCACGCCGGTCGATCCGGAGGTGAAGATGACCCACGCGTCGTCGTCCGGCGTCGGGGTGGGGGACTCGTCGGATGCCCCCGGAGCGGGCGCCGCGTTCTCCGATCGGTCCGTGTCGCTCGGCCGCTTTCCGCTCCGCCGCGCGCCGTCGGCCGGCACGAGCGTGCCGTCTGCCCCGATGACGCCGATCACGGCCGCCTCGCCGAAGACGAGCCGGGCGCGTTCCTCCGGGTCGTCGGCATCCACCGGAACGTAGGCGGCGCCGGCGACGAGGGTCGCCAGGATCGAGATGTACAGCTCGCGCGAGCCCGAGGGGATGCGGATGCCGACGCGATCGCCGCGGCGCACCCCGCTGAGTGCCAGCTCGTCGGCACGCTCGCGCACGAGCCGCACCAGTAGCCGGTAGCTGACCGCCCCGTCGGCGTCCAGCAGGGCCAGCGCGTCGGGGCACTGCACCGCGGTCTCGGCGAGGATGTCGACGAGGGTCCGAGCCTTTGCCGCGCGCGACCCCGCTGAGAGCACGTCCTGGTCGTTGAGTATCTCGCTCACCCCGCCTGTGTTTTATCGGCCACCGGTCGACGAGTCAATTGTGGGGCATCAGCGCGACCCTCCCCGTGTCAAATGAAGGAGATTCGGGCAATTCGGGCGTCGTCATCGGGGACGTGCGGTCGCAACTGGCCGTTTCTCCCTAATTTGGCTCGTGGGCCGTGCGACGCGGGCGCACTCGTCCGGAGGAAGGCCACGGTGCCGATCTGGATCGGAGAGGGTGCCGACGCGGAGCACCGGGCGACTAGGCTCCCACAAGCTCTTCGAGCATCACCGTGACCCGCGCGCTGATCTCGTCGCGGATGCCGCGCACCGTCTCGATCGTCTCGCCGGCCGGATCCGTCAGGCCCCAGTCGAGGTAGCGCTTGCCGGGGTACACCGGGCAGGCGTCGCCGCAGCCCATGGTGACCACGACATCCGCCGCCTGCACGACGTCGTCGGTGAGCGGCTTCGGGAACTCCTCTGCCATGTCGAGGCCGAGCTCCTGCATCACGGCGATGACGGCCGGGTTGAGCTCGCGCGCCGGGGCGGACCCGGCGGAACGCACGTGCACGCGGCCGCCGGCCAGGTGCTTCGTCAGCACCGCCGCCATCTGCGACCTGCCGGCATTCTGCTCGCAGACGAAGAGGATCTCCGGCACCCCCGTGCCGAGGGAACCCTTGGCCTGGGCGAGCGCGGTCAGGCGGTCGGTGGCGAACCGCACGGTGCGGGAGGCGAGGTGGGCGGTGACCGTCGAGGTGCGCAGCAGCGCCGTGTACGACTCGAGCACGTAGCGTTCGACGGTCTCGGCGCTGAACACCCCCGCGAACTTCACTGTGAGCTCCCCCGCGAGTCGCTTGAGGTAGTCCTCGGGATAGCTCAGCCCCGGCAGCCCGCGCCTGACCCTCGTTCCGGCGTCCGACACGGTCAGACCTTCGCCGGAAGGATCTCGCTGAGCAGCTGCATGATGCGCGCCTTGATGTCGTCGCGGATCGGGCGCACCGCGTCGATGCCCTGCCCGGCCGGGTCGGCGAGCTCCCAGTCCTCATACCGCTTTCCGGGGAAGATCGGGCACGTGTCACCGCAGCCCATCGTGATGACGACATCCGATTCCTGCACGGCCTCCGTCGTCAGGATCTTCGGCACGTTGCCCGTGATGTCGATGCCGTCTTCGGCCATGGCCGCAACCGCGGTCGGGTTGATCTGGTCCTTCGGCTCCGACCCGGCCGACAGCACTTCGACGGCGCCGCCCGACAGGTGTGCGAGGTAGCCGGCGGCCATTTGCGATCGTCCGGCATTGTGCACGCAGACGAACAGGACGGTGGGTTTTTCGGACATGCCAAAAGCATAGACGCTGATCTATGGATGCGCCCGCCCACCTGTCATTATTCAGGAGTTGTTCACCCCGGGCGGGCCGAGCCCCAGCTCCGCGAGCAGCGCCCGCACGCGCCGGTCGACCTCATCGCGCACCTCGCGCACGCCGTCCATCGACAGTCTCGCCGGGTCGTCCAGCTCCCAGTCGAGGTAGCGGCGACCGGGATACACCGGGCAGGCGTCGCCGCAGCCCATCGTGATCACGACGTCGGCCGCGCGCACGACCTCGTCGGTGAGCGGCTTCGGGTACTCGCCGGCGAGCGGCACCCCCACCTCGTCGAGGGCCAGCGCCACACGCGGGTGCACGCGCTCGGCGGGCACCGACCCCGCCGTGCGCACGCGGACCAGGTCGCCCGCGAGGAAGCGCAGAATCGCGGAGGCGAGTTGGGAGCGTCCTGAATTCTGCACGCAGACGAAGAGAACCTCCGGGGCGTTGCCCGAGACCAGCCCCTCCGCGGTGGCGAGCGCGCTGAGCCGGTCGGCGGCGAACCGGCCGGTGAGCGACGGCAGGTACCTCGTGGCCCCGGCCCGCGCCGCCAGCAGCGCATAGCTCTCTCGCACGTAGCGCCCCACCGTCTCGGGCGAGAACACCCCGCGGAACCGCAGCGAGAGGTCGCTCGCGATCCGGTCGAGCACGGGAGGGGCGTCCGGGGCGGACACCACCGCGCGCACCGCCTCGGCCACCTCGTGCGCCCGGTCGGGGGCGACCGAATACCAGACGAGCCGGCCGTGCCGTTCCCGCGCGATCAACCCCTCGTCGGCCATCACCCGCATGTGATGGCTCACGGTCGGCTGCGACAGCCCCAGCCGCTCGGCGAGCTGCCCGACCAGCGCCCGGCCGTCCTCACGCTCGAGGATCAGAGCCAGCAGCTGCACCCGGGTCGGGTCGGCCATCGCCTTGAACGTGCGGGCGATGCGCGTCGCGGCCGCACGGTCGGGCGGCTCGCGGTCGGGCGGCTCGCGGTCGAGAGGCTCGATCACATTGGGGTCACCACCCGCCACTGGCATGGCCGCGAGTCTATTCGACGGCGGCTTCATCGGGGCGCCGCCCTTCGTCGGGACGCCGCAGCACTACCCGAGCCGCCCCGCCCGGCCCCGGCACGGCGACGCGAAGCGGTCCATCTGGCCGCTGGGCGAGTCAGGAGCAGCAGGCGCTCGCTGCCGCGTCCGCGAGCACCCCGCCCACGAGCACCCCGCCCACCACCCCACCCGCAGCATCCGCCCCACCCGCAACCGCACCGACACCTGCCGCCGCAACGCCGCCTACAGCCGCACCGCCGCCCGCGGCTCACCGTCCCTGGAGGACGAGACGCGCACGGCGCCGAAGTTGCGAATGGCCCAGGTGATCCGCGTCCCCGGCTCCTCGCCGGCGAGGCGGGCGAGCGCGATGAGGGCGTTCGCCGCCGAGTGCCCAGCGCCGACGACGGTCGCGTGCCGCCCTGCGAACCGCAAGCGCTCGGTCCCGAGCACGTCGGGCAGCGCGGACGAGATGGCGCCAGCGACCTCATCGAGGCCCAACGGATCGAGTCCGCTCGCCGCGAGGCCGTTGGGACAGCGGCAGGTGCCGGACGCGTCGATCAGGGCGCTCACGATGGCTTCCCAGGTGTCCGCCGCGAGTCCGCCTGGGCCGCCGCCGCCCGTCCCGCCGCCGGCATCGGTCGGACGCATCCGCAGCAGGAATGGCGCGAGCGAGCGTCCGACCGTTCGGGTGCGGTCCATTCCGACCCGGCTCACCGGCTCGACGGTGACGCCGGTCTCGATGCGGGACGAAATCGCCTCGAGGCCCGCGAGCCTCTCGAGATAGACGGAAATCAGCTCGGCCCCGGTCGGCAGGTCGGCCGCATCAGGCTCGATCCATCCCGTTGGAGCGAGGAGCCGACGCGCGACTGGGTCAACGAGGTGGGCCCACGGGGAGAACAGGCGGATGTGCCCCCACGCCGCGACGGCGCTCGCGACGGCGGGGCCCCCCTCGTAGATCCGGAAGTCGATGCCGCGCTCGACAAGGTTCGCCGCGGTGGCGAGGCCGACGGGACCGGCGCCGATGACCGCGACGGGCAGTGAGCCGAGTCGAGGGCCGGGCGGCACGGGCGCTGGCTTGTCGATGAGTGTCACTGTCGTATCCCCATTCCTGTCATGCGGACCGGCCGAGCTGGCCGAGCCGTCCGAGCCGTCCGAGCCGTCCGAGCGGTCCGCGCTGTCCGAGGCGGCCGCATTGCAGCGCATCGACGGTCGTCGATGTTCCGGCTAAGATTCCCGTCATGACGTTCACGAGAATCCAGCCGGTCGCCGACGCGACGGCCCGTTGCGCTCCGCTCACGCGCGAGGCGATGAGCGCCAGCCAGGCCGACGCGGTGGCCCGCTCACTCAAGGCCATCGCCGACCCGGCGCGGCTGCGCATCATCTCGATCGTCGCGGCAGCCAAGGGGCAGGAGGCCTGCGTGTGCGACCTGACGGAGCCGATCGGGCTCAGCCAGCCGACCGTGTCGCACCACCTGAAGATCCTCACGGATGCGGGTTTCCTCAGCCGCTCGAAGCGCGGCTCGTGGGCCTTCTACCGGCTCGTTCCCGGCGCCCTCGACTCGCTCGCGCGCCTGCTCGTGACCGCGTGAGCGGCGACCGCGCGAACGCGGGCTATCCACTGGCCGACCACGCGAATTCCGACCACGCGACCGTCGCGGTGCTCGGCGACCCGACCGTCGCGTCGCTGGCCACCGTCAGCGGGTCGGCCACCGTGACCGAGTCGGCCACCGAGCCGGTCGGCGAGTCGGCCACCGTCATCGAGTCGGCCACCGTCATCGAGTCGGCTACCGAGCCGGCGGCTCCCGCCGTGCTTCGCAAGCTGACCGCGGAGTTCCTCGGGAGCCTGCTGCTCTCCGCCCTCGTGATCGGCTCGGGCATCGCCGCGCAGACGCTGTCGCCCGGCGACGTCGGACTGCAGCTGCTCGAGAACTCGCTCGTGACGGCCATGGGTCTCGCGGTGCTCATTCTGGTCTTCGCGCCCCTCAGCGGCGCGCACTTCAACCCCGTCGTCTCGCTCGTCGACTCGGCTCTCGGACAGCGACCGTGGCGCGAAACCGCGAGCTACGTGCCGGTGCAGGTCGCGGGCTGTGTCGCGGGCGCGGTGCTCGCGAACGCGATGTTCGGTGCCGCCGCCGTATCCATCAGCAGCAACGCCCGGCTGACCGGCCCGCACTTCCTCGCCGAGATCGTCGCAACCGCTGGCCTCGTCCTCGTGATCTTCGCGCTCGTGCGGACGGGCAGGGGCTCGCTCGCCCCGGCCGCAGTCGGCGCCTACATCGGCGCCGCGTACTTCTTCACGAGTTCCACGAGCTTCGCGAACCCCGCTATTACGGTCGGCCGCATGTTCAGCGACAGCTTCGCCGGGATCGCGCCGGGATCCGCGCCGGGCTACATCGCTGCCCAGCTCATCGGCGGCGCGATCGGGCTCGCTCTTGTCTCGTTTCTCTATCCGTCCCCCCGCCGGTCGGATACCGCGAACCCGCCACCGCGCACGTCGGCCGCTGCCCGCATCCCCGGCCAGGGCCTGATCTGAGCCGGAGTCTGAGTGGGGCCATATCCGGACCCGAGCCCGAGCCGGACCCGACCCGGACCCCAGCCGGATCCGAGCCGAATCCGAACCGGACCCCAGCCGGATCCGAGCCCGATCCTGCCCTGAACCGGGCAGGCCCCGAAGGCGATACGGCGAGGGACCGGCTCCCCGGAGATTCATCGGCACCGTGCCAGGCCGGTCTCCCCGCGTGAGCGGTGTCCGTCACCCCGCTGCAGCGCGACCCTGCTCGGCACGCAGATCGCGCAGGGCCGCGCTCTTGCTGTGCATCTCGATGGGCACCCGCCCCTGGTCGATGTCGGGCGGCGGAATCAGCCAGTAGCGCGCCTCGTGTCGGACGATTTTCCAGTGCGCGTTGTGGAGCAGCAGGTGGTGGTGTCGGCGCAGGAGGATGCCGTCAGCGACATCCGTCTTCCCCTCATCACGGGCCCAATGGTCGATGTGGTGGCATTCGCACCACGAAGGTGCGCGATCCCACCCGCCGGCCATGCAGCCGCCGTCTCTCACTGCGAGCGCGATCCGCTGCGCACGCGTGAAGAGTCGCTGCTCGCGTCCGACGTCGAGCGGCTGGAAATCGCCGTCGAGGCGGACGACGGTCGTACTGCCCTCACACACCGTCCGCTCGACGGTCTCGATGGAGACCGCGTCGACCTGACCCTCGAAGCGCCCGTGCCCCTCCCCAGCCGTGAGGGCGGCGGCCGTCACGAGCACCCGGGGAATCGGGGCACCGCTGGAAAGCAATCGACTCGAGTCCGCATCCGAACCCTGCCTGAGGAGCTGCACGAAGACGCCGGAGGCGCGCTGCTCGGTCGTGCGGTCATCGTCGAGGATTCGCTTCTGTTCCGTCGCGGCATCGGCGGCAACGAAGCGCGGTCCACCCCGCCGCGGCGAGGTGGCCCGGTCATAGAGGTCGCCGACCGCCGCGCTCGTCTCGGGATCCATCTCCCGGACAAGCCGCGCCATGCCGTCGGGGAGTCGTCGGAACCGTAGCGCGCGGCGTTCGCGACGCTCGGCCTCACGGCCGGCGATTCCGGCCTCGTCGAGATCGTCGCGGAGCTCCCTGGCCCGGCGGAAGAGCCGATCCGCGTCGAGCTGCGCCGCCTCGACACAGAGCAGCGCGGCGGCTTCGGCCGGGAGCGCCACCGTAACGTTGTCGGTCGGCGAGCGCAGCCCATTCCGGATCGACTCCGCCGCCGCGACGGTCAGCGGACCCGCCGTCACCGCCCGCCCCACGCAGTGCAGCCACGGTTGCTGAGCCTCGACGGGGCGCCCGGTGACCGGGTCGACGGGGGAATCCCCCGAAGCGGCCTCCGCCGAGTCGCCCGCGAGCCGTCCGACCCTCACCGCCGTCGCCCATCACGGGCAGTCGACCCCCTGGTTGCGCGAACGAGCTCGTCGGGCGTGCGGTGCCCGGTTCGCTGCGCGAGACCGTCTTTGCCGAGCACGGGGGCCGAGCGGCGTGCGCGCTCCCCGGCAAGCGCCGCCGACAGCGCGTTCGCGAGTCGCTGCTGGGTCGCACTCAGCCGGGTGAGCTCTCGAGCAGCTGCGAATCAGTGAGCGCGCGATAGTCGCCGACCTCGAGGGACACCGCGGATTGGGCCTGGATCACCGCTTCCATCGCGGCCAGAGAGTCGTTCGAGCTCATTCATCCAGTGTCGCAAATCGAACATACTTTCGATAGTGAATCGAATAGGTTGCCGAGATCACCGGTTGTGGAGGAGCGGTCCGGCACCCACGCGGTCGCGGCACCACGCGGTCGCGGCGCCAGACGGTCCGACACCCACGCGCCCCCGTCGCCCGAGGCGGCTCAGCCCCCCGAGACCGCCGTCTCCGCTGCCACCCAAGCGAGCATCGCGCACTTCACGCGCATGACGTACTTGGAGGTGCCGTGGAACGCGATCGCGTCACCGAGCTCGTCTTCGTCGGGCTCGCCGCCACCCTTCGAGCGCATCATCTCCCGGAACACCCCGACTTTCTGCACGAGCTCGGCGGCGGTGAGACCGCCCGCCATCTCGGCGAGCATCGACGCCGACGACATCGAGATGCTGCATCCCGACCCGTGCCACGCGAACTGGGCGATGCGGTCGGTGCCGGGCTCGAAGGCCACCTGCACGGTGATCTCGTCGCCACAGGTCGGATTGCGCTCGAAGTGCTCCCCGTCGGCCGCCTCGAGCACGCGGTCGCCCGCGCGGCGACGCGAGTGGTCGAGGATAATCTCCTGATACAGGCCGGACAGCGGATCGGCCATCAGCTCACCCCGAAGTAGCCGCGCACGTCGGCGACGGCGCCCAGCATGCGGTCGACCTCGTCGGTGGTCGTATAGAGGTAGCCGCTGGCCCGCGTCGAGGCGGTGAGGCCCAGCCGGCGGTGCAGCGGCTGCGTGCAATGGTGCCCGACGCGCACGGCGATGCCTCGCGCGTCGAGGAACTGGCCGACGTCGTGCGCGTGCACTCCGACGACGTCGAACGCGGCGAGCCCTGCCCTCGCGTGCCCGGCCGGCCGGCCGATCGTGCGGATGCCGGGGATCTCGGCCAGGCCGCGCAGCATCCGGTCGGCAAGGTGCTCCTCCCACGCCTCGATGCGGTCGAGTCCGACACCGGAGAGGTACCTGACCGCGGCGCCGAGCGCCACCGCTTGGGACACCGGCTGCGTGCCCGCCTCGAAACGCTGCGGCGCCGGCAGGAACTCCGCCGACTCCATCGTGACGGTGGTGATCATCGACCCCCCGGTGCGGAACGGCGGCATCGCGTCGAGCAGCTCTCGCCGCCCGAAGAGAACGCCGATGCCGGTGGGGCCGAGCATCTTGTGCCCCGAGAAGACCGCGAAGTCGACACCGAGCGCGGCCATGTCGAGCGCGCGGTGGGGCGCCGACTGGCACGCGTCGAGCACGACGAGTGCCCCGACCGCGTGGGCGGCCGCGACAAGCTCATCGACCGGCGCCACGAAGCCGGTCACGTTCGAGACGTGGGAGAAGGCGAGGATGCGGGTGCGGTCTCCGATCACGGCGCGCGCGTCCTCCGCGTCCCAGGTGCCGTCGTCGCGCACGGGCACGAAGCGAAGCGTCGCCCCGGTTGTTGCGGCAAGCTCCTGCCATGGGATCAGGTTGGCGTGGTGCTCGGCCTCGGTGACGACGATCTCGTCGCCGGCGGACAGTGCGAACCGGCGGGCGCCGACTCCCCCGCGACCGCGGCTCGCATTGGTGAATCCATAGGCGACGGTGTTGATCGCGTCGGTCGCGTTCGAGGTCCAGGCGATCTCCTCGACCTGCGCCCCGATGAACCGCGCGACGCTCTCGCGGGCGTCCTCGAACAGCTCGGTGGCCTCCCCCGCGAGGGTGTGGGCGCCACGGTGAACGGCCGCGTTGTGGTGCAGCAGGAATTCCCGCTCGGCGTCGAGCACCGCGAGCGGCCGCTGGGCGGTCGCCCCCGAGTCGAGGTAGGCGAGGGGCTCCCCGTTCACCGTCGCGGCGAGCGCGGGGAAATCACGGCGGATCAGTTCGACGTCGTGATCGGTCAGGGGCGGGGCGGTGGAGAGCACTGACTACCTTCTCGTTGCGGGCACTGCATACATGAACCAGTCTCCCCCACATTGCATTCCGCTGACACGGGTGCCGGATGCCGGTGGCCCGTTCGCGGGCGCTCTCCCGGACCCGCCCCGCGAGGAAAACACTTGCCCAACACACGTCCAACGGACAGCGAATTCGGCCGTTCGCGGGCCACAAGGCACGTAGGTTCACTTTTCGTAGCGTTCACTCGATGGGACCGGCACACGATGCCACCTCATCGCCGAGGAAGGACCGTACATGAACAAGCTCGCCCTGAAGCCCGCGTCCATCGCGGGAGTACTGCTCGTCAGCGCCATTGCGCTCACCGGATGCGCCGCTGCGGGCGGGACTACTAGCGAGGAGACGGCCGGCACGCTGATCGTCTACACGAACTCCAACGGCGACGGCCGCGGCGAGTGGATCGCCGAGAAGGCGACCGAGGCCGGGATGGACATCGAAATCGTCGGGCTCGGCGGCGCCGACCTTGCGAACCGCATCGTCGCCGAGAAGAACAACCCCGTCGGCGACGTCGTGTTCGGCCTCAACAACATGTTCTTCGAGACCCTCAAGGCCGAAGAGGCGATCTCCGCTTACGAGCCCGCCTGGGCCGAGGAGGTCGATGCCGAGTCGGGCGACCCCGTCGACGGCGCCTTCTGGCCGCTCGTCGAGCAGGCGATCGTGACCGTCTACGACACGAACACGGTGCCGGAGTCGGATGCCCCGGACGAGTTCAGCGACCTGTGGGACGACGACCAGTACAAGGGACGCTACGAGGTCAACACCGCGCTCGGCCAGGCAACCCCGCAGCTCGTGCTCGCCGGCCTCCTCGCCGAGCACGAGGACGAGGACGGCGACCTCGGCATCTCCGACGAGGGTTGGGAGCAGGTCGAGGCCTACTTCGCCAACGGGTCACCCGCGGTAGAGGGCACCGACCTCTACGCAAGGCTCAGCCGCGACGAGGTCGACTTCGGGGTCATCCCGTCGAGCGGCATCACCAGCCGCGACGCGGAATACGGCACCGCCACCGGTGTGATCTCTCCCGACGCCGGAGTCCCCTACGTAACCGAGCAGATCGCCGTGATCAACGGCACCGCGAAGACCGAGCAGGCGCAGGAGTTCATCGACTGGTTCGGCAGTGCCGAGGTGCAGGGTGAGTTCGCCGCGGAGTTCTCCGCGTACCCCGTCAACGAGACGGCCCGCGCCCAGGCCCTGCCCGAGGTCGTCACCCTCATCGAGTCGCTCCCCAAGCAGGACATCGACTTCGCTTTCGTGCGCGAGAACATCAGCGGATGGGTCGAGAAGACCGAGCTGGAATACCTGCCGTAAATGATCAGGTTCGACGACATCGAGGTCACCTTCGGCGACCATGTCGCCATTCCGAGGCTCGACCTCGAGATCGAGGAGGGTGAGTTCTTCACCCTCCTCGGGCCGTCCGGGTGCGGAAAGACGACGGCGCTGCGCACCCTGGCCGGATTCATCCAGCCGAGCCGGGGCGAGATCCACATCGACGGCAAGGTGGCCACCCGGCTGCCGAGCGAGAAGCGCCGCGTCGGCATGGTGTTCCAGAACTACGCCCTCTTCCCGAGCATGTCGGTCGGGGAGAACATCGCGTTCGGCCTCACCGTGCAGAAGACGGGCAAGGTCGAGACGCGCCGCCTCGTCGACGAGATCGCCGCGCAGGTCGAGCTCACCGCCGACCAGCTCGAGAAGAACGTGGCGGAGCTGTCGGGCGGGCAGCAGCAGCGCGTGGCCATCGCCCGCGCCCTCGTGCTCAAGCCGCGCATCCTGCTGCTCGACGAGCCGCTCTCGAACCTCGACGCGAAGCTGCGCGTGCAGCTGCGCGAGCAGCTCAAGAACCTCCAGGCAGAGCTTGGGATCACGACCGTGTACGTCACCCACGACCAGGAGGAGGCGCTCACGATGAGCGACCGGATCGCCGTCTTCAACGGCGGTGCGATCGAACAGGTCGGCACCCCGGAGGAGATCTACGACCGGTCGGGCACCGAGTTCACCTGCAACTTCATCGGCGCGATCAACCGGCTGTCCGAGGAGTCCGTGCGACAGCTGGTGAAGGGCGGCGCCACCGGGCTGGACCCGGCGAAGTCGGCGTACGTGCGGCTGGAGAAGACCGCACTCGATCCACGCAGCCTCGGCGAACGCGGCATCCGGCTCGATGGCGTCGTCGCCTCCCGCTCGTACCACGGCGCGTTCAGCACCTACACGATCGACAGCCACGGCAGCCGCATCCGCGCCACCGTCGCCGAGAACGGCGACGTCGCCCTCGCGGAGGGGTCGTCGGCCCGGCTGTACATCGACCCGTCGTCGATCCTCCAGTACTGAACGGGAGCGGATGATGAGAGGCTCCTCCCTGATGACGATGCTCCGGTCACCGCTCGCGGTCGTCGTGCTGATCGTGATGCTGTGGTTCACCGTGACGTTCCTGGTCTTCCCCAACGCCAACCTGCTCATCGGCACCTTCTTCCCCGACGGGCAGTTCACGGCGAGGGCGGTCGAGAAGCTGTTCAGCTCAGAGCGGGCGATGACGAGCCTCTGGCACAGCTTCCTGCTCGCCGGGACGCTCGCGATCACCGTGAACGTCGTCGGCATCTTCATCGTGCTCGTGACGAAGTACTTTCTGATTCGCGGCTCCCGGGTGCTGTGGCTCGGCTACGCGACGACCCTCATCTACGGCGGCATCGTGCTCGCGGCCGGCTACAACTTCATCTACGGTCGCTACGGTTTCATCACGAACGCGGTGCGCAACGTGTTTCCCGAGGTCGACCCGAACTGGTTCTCCGGATACTTCGCCGTCGTCGTGGTGATGACCTTCGCGACCACGACCAACCACCTGCTTTTTTTATCGACCGCGCTCGCGAAGATCGACTACCAGACCATCGAGGCGGCGAGGAACATGGGGGCGTCGACGTGGCGCATCCTGTGGCGGATCGTGCTGCCGGCGCTGCGCCCGATGATCTTCGCCGTGACGGTGCTGACGTTTTTGACCGGGCTCGGCGCTTTGACCGCGCCGCTCGTGCTCGGCGGCACCGACTTTCAGACGATCGCCCCCATGATCCTCACCTTCTCGAAGAGCGCGAGCTCTCGCGACATCGCGGCCCTCCTGGCCATCATTCTCGGCATCGCGACGATCGTGCTGCTCGCGGTGATGAACCGGGTCGAGAAGTCGGGCGTCTACTTCTCGGTCGCGAAAGTGTCGACACCGCTTCAGAAGCAGGGAATCCAGAGCCCGCTCGGAAACGTGCTCGTGCACGTCGCCGCCTACCTGCTCTTCGTCGTCTACGCGACGCCCGTGCTGCTGATCGTGCTCTTCTCGTTCCTCGACTCCACCGCGATCCTGACCGGCAGCATCGCCTGGGGAGACTTCACCCTCGCCAACTACGCGACCGTGTTCGGCACCCCGGCCGTGCTGCGGCCGTTCATCGTGAGCCTCGTCTACAGCGCCCTCGCGGCCGTGATCGTGGTCGGCGGATTGCTGTTCGTCGCGCGGATCATCCAGAAGTTCCGCAACCCGGTCACCACGACCTTCGAGTACCTGCTGCACATCCCGTGGATCCTGCCGACGATCCTCATCGCCCTCGCCCTCGTGATGACATTCGACCGCCCCAACCCGCTCGTCGGCGGGCAGGTGCTGACCGGCACGACGGTGCTGCTGCTGGTCGCCTACATCATCGTGAAGATCCCGTTCACGCTGCGGCTGCTCAAGGCGGCGTTCGCCTCGATCCCCGACTCCCTCGAGGACGCGGCCCGAATTCTCGGCGCCAGGTCGATGTTCACGTTCCGCAGGGTGCTCGTGCCGCTGGTCATTCCGACCGCCGCCGCCATCACCGCCCTGAACTTCAACAGCCTGCTCGACGACTACGACGCCGCGGTGTTCCTCTACCAGCCGCTCTACGCGCCGCTCGGAATCGCGATCAAGGCGAGCACCGAGGGCGAGAACAACCTCGATTCGATGTCGATCACCTTCGTCTACACCGTGCTGCTGATGATCATCATGGGCCTGACCATGTTCCTCGTCTATGGGCGCGCGACGTCGACGCGCCGTCGGCGCCAGCCCACCGACACGGCCGCGCCGAAACCCTAGAACACCGTGTAGCCACCGTCGACCGTCAGCACCGAGCCGGTCATGAATGACGAGGCATCGCTGGCGAGAAACACGATCGCGGGGCCGAGCTCGTAGGGCTCTCCGACCCGCTGTTGCGGCGCATCCTCGATCCAGAAGCGCCGGTTCCCCGGCTCGTCGACCGGCGACATTTCGGTGCGCATATGGCCGGGGGCCAGCGCGTTGACCAGAACGCCAGGGGGAGCCCGCTCGGCCGCGAGGCTCCTCGTGAGGTGATGCACGGCGGCCTTCGATGCGTTGTCGGCCGGCTGCCACTGCGGCCGGTTGACGATCTGTGCCGACATCGACCCGACATTCACGATCACGCCGCAGCCCCTCGCGACGCGGTGCCCGCCCATCACCTGCGAGCACAGCCAGACGCCGTCGACGTTGACGGCGAACGCCTCGCGCCACTGCTCGTCCGTAACCCCCAGCGCCGGCTTGTGGATGCAGGTGCCTTCGTTGTTGACGAGGATGTCGACTCCCCCGAAGTTCTCGACCTCGGACCTCAGCACGCGCTCGACGTCGGGTCGCTCGGTCACGTCGCCGAGCGTGACGAGGGCGCGGCCGCCGAGCGCCTCGACCTCGGCGGCGACATTGGCCGCAGCGACCGGATCCCGACCGACGATGACGATGTCGGCGCCGGCCTCGGCGAGGGCGAACGCGCGGCCGAGGCCCCTCGTGGATCCGGAGACCACCGCGCCGCGCCCGTCGAGTCGAAATAGCTCCGTCACGGATGTTCTCCTCTGGACGGCACGGCGCGCGTCGTGCGCCCTTCGATCGTAAGACCGGGTTGGCTGGGCCGCACGACCTTGGCATAGAGGATCGCGTCAGAGGAGGCCAGCATGCCGTACGCTACCAATCCCATCGACGGGGTGCGCAGCTACTTCGAGGACTGGCAGGGGGACGGGCCGCCGATCCTCGTCTACAACGGCCTCGGCGACGTGATCGAGGATTCGCGGGAGCTGCCCCTCGTGAGAGCACTCGCCGAGAAGAACAGGCTCGTCCTCGTCGACGACCGCGGGCACGGGCGCAGCGACACGCCGCACGACGGAGCGTCCTACGCATTGACGACGCGCGTCGCGGATGTCGTCGCGGTGCTCGATCGCCTGGACCTTCCCCGGGCGCACGTGCTCGGATTCTCCTGGGGCGCGAGGCTGGCCTTCGCCCTCGGCGAGTACGCACGGCAGCGGGTTCTCTCGCTTATCCTGTGTGGAAACCAGCCCTACGCCTGGGACAGCCGGTGGCCGTTCGTGCCGATGCTCACCGAGGCGTTCGGCAGAACTCAGGGCGGCGGGATGCCGGGCTTCATCGATGTGCTCGAGCGCGTCCTCGGCGGGCACCTCCCTGCGTCGGCGACGCGCCGCCTTCTCGCCGCCGACCCGCTCGCGCTCGGGGCCGCGTGGCGGTCGGCGACGACCGAGGGGCCGATCTCCACCGATCTCGGCTCGTGGCGCGTCCCGTGCCTCATCTACCTCGGAGAGGACGACGAGATGCACGCCGCCGCGAAGCGGGCCGCATCCGAGATCCCGACCGCGCGATTCCTCTCACTGCGCGGGCACACCCACCTCTCCGCCCCCTTCGAGGTCGACCAGGTGCTGCCGGCCGTGCGCGCCCTGCTTTCCGCGGCGTCCTAGGGCAGAGAGGGGGCCCCACCCGGCGCGGGTTGGCCACGGCCCCGCCGCGACCCACGACGTCGGGGCGCCGCCAGGCCCGGCGGCGCCCCGATCGCGCTCCCTAGTGGTCCTGGTCCACCATCGCGAACTCGCCCGACTTGACCTTTGCCCGGTACTGGGTGATCTCTCGCTTGATGACCCTGGCGAGGAAGTACAGGCCGAGGATGTTGGCGAGCGACATCGCAAAGATCATCGAGTCGGAGAAGTCGATGACGGGTCCGAGCGAGAGCGACGCGCCGATGACCGTGAACACGCAGAAGATGACCTTGAACACGAGCTCGGCCTTCGCGCTGTCCTTGAAGAGGTAGCCGGTGGCCTTCATGCCGTAGTACGACCACGAGATCATCGTCGAGAACGCGAACAGGATGACCGCGACGGCAAGCAGGAACGGGAACCAGGGTGCGACGGTGCCGAACGCGGCCGAGGTCGTCTCGACTCCCGCCTCGATGTTCGGGTCGGTCCACGTGCCGGTGATGACGATCGCGAGGGAGGTCATCGTGCAGATCACCACGGTGTCAATGAACGGCTCGAGGAGCGAGACGAAGCCCTCCGTGGCCGGCTCCTTCGTCTTGACCGCGGAGTGGGCGATCGAGGCCGATCCGACGCCGGCCTCGTTCGAGAACGCGGCACGGCGGAATCCTTGGATCAGCACGCCGATCACGCCCCCGGCGATGCCCTCCGGGTTGAACGCGCCGACGAAGATCTGCCCGATCGCGTCGGGGATGGCGGTGAAGTTGACGACGAGGACGGTGATGCAGGCGCCGATGTAGAGCACGGCCATGATCGGCACGATTTTTTCGGTCACCCGGGCGATCGACTTGATTCCGCCGATGATGACCGCCCCGACGCCGAGGGCGAAGACGATGCCGACAGCGAAGCGCCAGTCCGCGAGGGGGCCGGCCTCGCCGCCCGTGATGTTCACGAGCTGCGTGGTGGCCTGGTTCGCCTGGAACATGTTGCCGCCGCCGATCGCGCCGCCGATGCAGCAGATGGAGAAGAAGACGGCGAGGAACTTGCCGAGCCTCTTGTGCCCGATCTCGGCGAGGCCATCGCGCAGGTAGTACATCGGGCCGCCCGAGACCGAGCCGTCGGGGCGTTCCTTGCGGTACTTCACGCCGAGCGTGCACTCGGCCATCTTGGTGCTCATACCGAGCAATCCGGCGAGGATCATCCAGAAGGTGGCTCCCGGGCCGCCGAGCGAGACGGCGACGGCGACCCCCGCAATGTTGCCGAGTCCGACGGTGCCCGACACCGCGGTAGCGAGGGCCTGGAAGTGCGACACCTCGCCGGCATCCTTTGGGTCGGAGTACTTGCCGCGCACGAGGTCGATGGCGTGCTTGAAGCCGCGCACATTCTGGAAGCCCAGGTAGACCGTGAAGAAGGCCGCGGCGACGATGAGCCAGACGACGATGATCGGGATCTCGACATAGGCGGGGTCCCCGGGCTCGCCGATCTTGACCGAGAAGAAGATGATGCCGCTGATGAAGTTCGCGACCGGCGAGACGGCCTCGTTGATGGTGTCGTCGATGCTCGTCGCACGCACCATCGTTGCCGAAAGTGACGCGCTCACGGGATCACCGTCACCGGGGTGGACGCGATCTGGATGAGCTTGCCGGGGGTGCTGCCAAAGAGCACCTGTTTGAACTTCGAGTCTCCCGTTCGCCCGACGATGATGTGGGCGTCACCGAGCCGCGCGGCGATCGAGACGAGCTCCTCCGCCGGGTTGCCGTGCACGACCGTCGTGGTCGGCGTGACGTCGAACTCGTCCGTCACGGCGATGGCCGGCACCATGATCTGGGACTCGGCCGCCGCGATCTCCTCCTTCTTGCGCGTCGACCGGACCTCGTTCTCGCTGGGGGTCGAGAACGTGTACTGCGACCAGGGAATGACGTGCACGATCCGGAGCGTCGCTCCCGACTCGCTCGCGAACCGGGCGGCGAACGCGACGGCGCGCCTGCTCGATGCGCTGCGATCGACTCCAACCAGCAATGACGACATAGTCCACCCCTCGCCGAGGCGGCGCACGGGGGGCGTCGCTCTCGACCCCCAACCTTAGAGGTGGGGCGTGGTCGAGGCCAACACCGAAACAAGGTCGTTACACGAGACGCCGCGGTTCAGGCGTCCCGGATGGAGGACTCGCGCGGCGGGGGCGCCGCGGGGTGCTCGATGGCGATCGCATCGGGGCCGTCCGGTTCGAGCCGCTCGGGAAGGTCCCCGGCCAGGCGACCCGGCATGCGACCGGCCGGAACGATCGCGGAGGGCGCGATGTCGGCGAGGCCGAGCAGTGAGATCTGCAGGGCCCGCAGGCGTGCCTCGGCGTTCACCTCGACCGCCGCGGCGACCTCGGATGGCGTCGCGGAGGTGGATTCGAGCGCGTCGTCGATGTTGACCTCGGAGATCAGCTCCGCTCAGATCTCGAAGCCACGCCACGCCCCGATGTCGACGGCGAGCTCCTTTGGCGCCGCCGAGAGGAGGGTGGTGAACACAAGGGTCACGATCGCGCCCTGGCCGAGGCCGAGCAGGATCAGCCCGACCACGACGAGGGGCTGGCCCCAGTCGTCACGGATCGTGAATGCGAGAAGGGGTCACCGCTGCGGCACGGCGACACCCCGTGGCGCACATCGACATGTGCGGCCCGATGCAGTCTGACAAGGACGACTCGTGGTGCGCCAAGGGGCCGTCCGGCTTCCGGGCGCGGCTGCTCGGCGAGCTGGCGCTCGCGTTCCGGCCGCCCCGCAAGGCCTGAGCCGGGTCACCCCGCTACCGCGAACCGGTCGCCGCGAACTCCCGCCCAGACCGCCTGCCGGCGGTCCATGATCGAGACGACGACGACGTGCGGCAGGGTCAGCGCCGAAATCAGCACCAGGTAGAGGCCCAGCAGCGCCCCTCCACTGAGCCCCGACCGCGGCACCGCGAAGAACAGGGCGACGAGCAGCCCGAGCGCCACGATCGTCACGGGGGCGGACTGGGCCGCAAATCTCCGCAGTACGACCCCGAACCTGCCGGTCGCCAGCGGTTCGCGAGCTCCGGGATCGAGCAGCGACAGACGCACGATGTGCCGCAGTGAGTGCCACAGGCAGAAGTAGAGGCCGATCGCGAGGACCGGTGGCACGACAGTGAAGAACGCCGCGAGCAGGGCCACCTCGCCGAGGTCGCCCCACCACGCCCGCCTGCCTGCCGGCGTGCCCCAGCGGGCGCGGGCCGTTCCGACGAGGGTCAGCGCCACAAGCACGACGAGGGCGGCACCGATGCCCACGCGCACCGGCGTGCTCTCGAGGAACGGGGTGAGGTCGAGGGCGGGAGCCGCGATCACGCCGGTCGTGTCGCGGAACACCCCCAGGTACACGGCGGGCGCCGCGACGAGTGGCACGATCATCGGCAATGCGCCGCGTACCGCAAGCATGCCCGCCCTGGTCAGGCGCGACGGCCGCCCCGCGTCCTCCCTCGTGCCCTCGACGAACAGGTCGCCCTGCCCCCAGTGGAACCAGGTCGTCAGGATGAACGCGGCGAACGCCAGCGCCGGGCTGGCGAACCACAGCACAACGACCGCGGACCCGACGAGCATGTACAGTGCCACGACCGAGGCGATCGCGCGCCGGTCGGGCGCGCGCCGGGCGAGCCTCGACGGCACGAGGTGGTCGAGGGCGCCGTGCGGGAGGCCGAGCAGCACGAGACTCACCGCGAACGGGAGGTACTGCAGCGGTTCCGGGATGCGCACGCCCGCCGCGCACACGACGATGAGCCCCGCGAAAAGCGCGTCGACCGGCCGGAACAGCCGCCGACGGGCGGTGTGCCAGAGGGCGCGGTCAGCGGCGGCGAGCACGAGGCAATCCCCCGGGGTCGCGTCGCCGCGACTCCGTGAGCACCCGGGCCGCCGCGGCGAGGAAGGGCAGCTTCGGGAGGGCGAGGATCAGCCGTGCGTGATCGAGGACGCCGCTTCGCTCGGTGAGGAATCGCACGAGGCTCCCCGTCTCGACCCTCCCGAAGAGAAGCCCAAACACGTGCGGCGCCCGACCGGGATTGTCGGCGAGAAACCGGAGGAAGACCGCGTCGAGAAGCGAACACGCGGGCGCCCTCCCATCCGCCCCGTCCGCGAACGCGTCGTCGGCGCCGACACCGGCGAGGCGTGGGGCCGCGACAATCTGCGCGTTCCGGGCCAGCCGGTCGACGAGCTCGCGGCTTGCCCGCTGGATGCCGAGGAAGGTATACCCGGTGCTCGGGCGTGTGGCCCCGCCGAGCACGCCCAGCGCGGTCACGTGCGGCGATCTGCGGCGGACGAACCGATGGTCGGTCATCGGTATGTAGCCTCGTTCCTCGCCGATCACCTCGTAGTCACCCTCCGCTAGAGAAAATTCGGCAAGGAGGTAGGCGTCGATCTCCCGCCGGTAGCCCTCGGCGTCGAGCCGCCTCTCGCACATGTAGACGTTCTCGACGAGCGCCTCGAATGGTGAGGCCGGCAGCACGTACATGAAGCGGAGGCCTTCGGACTGGTCGACGCCAAAGTCCATCAGTCGACACTCGCCGGGATCGAACACGGGCCTGTCGGCCACGATGTGAAGGCCCACGAACTGTTGCGGCACCCACGTCGACCGTGACCTCGCCGCCGAGGCCTCCGGAGACGCGAGCGAGAGCCCCCTGCTGTCCACGACCTCCCGCGCCCAGAACGTCCCTGATTCCGTCGTGACCTCCACGAGCCCGGCGCGCTCGCCACGATCCCGCTCCGCTTCGTGGGATTGGACGCCGGCGCCCGCCGACCCGCCGCACTCCCGGATGTCGCCAGCGCGCTCACCCAGCCGCAACTCGACGTTGCCGTGGGCGGCGATCGAGGCCAGCGCGAAGGCGTAGAAGTCGTTCGCGGCCAGGCAAAGGTAGGGGGTGCCCTGGGCGGTCGCCTGAACGACTGAATCCGCGGTCCTCACCTGCCAGGTGGTCCACCGCGAGCGGGCGAGGTGGGTGAACGGGGTGGACTCGACGTCCCAGAAGCACCAGGTGCGGTCATCCCGGTACTCGCACCGCGAGTCGATCAGCAGGATCGGCCCGTCGGCGCCCGCGTCGAGCAGGGCCAGGCACGAGGACAACCCCGCGCATCCGGCCCCAAGAATGATCACGTCGTAGACGGGCGCCGCGACTCGTGGCCGCACCAAAGACTCCGGCACCGCGGCCGGCGTGCCACGGGGGGCGAGTCCCCGGGCGGTATTCGCCCGCTGGGCGGTTTCCGCCGCCCGGTTCCCGCCGTCCCGTCGCACGTCCGTCGCCGTCTAGCGGGAAGGCGCGGTCACGGCGAAGTCGCCGTGCGACGCCTCGATCCGTGCGAACTCGGTGTCGTCGGTGAACGACTTGATCCTCGCCACCCGGTAGATGATGAGCGCGTACACGGCCTTGGCGAGGATGTCGGCGAGCGAGTACCCGATCTGCATGCCGACCCAGGCGTTCGCGCCCTCGATGTTGAGCATCGGCAGGATGTAGGCGATCGGGTAGACGCCCCAGCTGAGCAGCAGCAGCCACCGCAGGTTGCTGAGCGACTTTCGCACGCCCTCCGGCTGGAGTTCGAGCGACTTGGTGAGCTGCACGAACAGCACGTAGAGGATGTAGAGGAACGGGATCGTCGACAGGGCACCGAAGAGGCCGCGCACGGCGTTGTCGTCGCTGATCTCGCCGGGGTATCCGAGGATGATCATCAAGGCCGCGGCCGGAACCAGGCGCATGAGCAACTGCGACTGTATCTTGCGGGAGAGGGCGAGAACCGCGATCAGCTCGACGAGCAGCAGTGGCACGGTCAGGAGCCAGTCGACGTAGCGGTAGCCCTCGTTGAACGCCGCCCCCTCGGCCTGCACATAGTCGCCGGCGCCACCGATCGCGTCGGTGACGAACGCTTCTTTGAACGAATCGAAGATGCGGAAGTAGTGGTAGGCGGCAATACCACAGACGACGATCGCGACGGTGATCGCCTGGCGGTAGCGCGGCAGAATGCGCGGCAGCGAGATTAGCAGGAACACCGCCGTGAAGAGCTGCGCAGCGATCACGAGCGACAGGAAGTTGTAGACGGTGTCGAATTGGCCCTGAGTCAAAGCATCGGGAATCACGGAGTCCTCCATCGGACGGTCGGGCCGCCAGCGGGATGCGTGGACACAAGCTCGACCTACTTGGTTTAGACAGTAAAACATATTTCCTGTGAAATACCAGCCCGTGATTTTCCGGGCCAGACGGGTAGAATTACCGCCCTAGATATGGGAGGCGGTGACCGGCCGCCCCCGGAGGGAACATGGCCGAGGACCAGACGCGCAGGCACCTGCTGACGGGTTTCCCGAACGCGGCCATCCACCTGCTGCGGGCGCTCGAGGATGACCGTCAACGCATCGCGTCCGACCACGGCATCTCCCCCATCGAGCTGCGCGCCCTGTTCCGGGTCGCCCGGGTCGGCAGCCTGACTCCCAAGCAGCTGGCCGCCGACCTGTCGGTGTCCA
>Ga0335397_10000694_pt1 | contig 45013 bp, 39 predicted proteins | sample MAT04_FD_205740 | JGI IMG/M metagenome (GOLD analysis project Ga0335397, IMG submission 205740) | Freshwater microbial communities from Lake Fryxell liftoff mats and glacier meltwater in Antarctica - MAT-04 (spades assembly) (version 2) ... | reverse complement strand
AAAGTACGCACCACTGCTGATCCTGTTCCAGATGCGGAACAGGTTGTGGTAACGTTTGCGGTCAAACGCTTCCCAGTCTTCCATGTCTGCGCCGTGGGTGCCGTCGCCAGAGCCTTACGGCTTGATAAGCTTGCCACACCTGGCGTTTTTCGATTGGTAATCGCATAACTTGTCTTTTGTGGGATAAGCAATGGTATCCTTTCCGCAGATTGTACCTATCACTTATTCCGGCTTCATAACTGCCAACCCCTTGGCTCCACCCCCATTACAGGGGTTTCAACGCTACTATGGGTTGGTCTGACTTCCTGCTGATACCACCCTGAATGACCAAATCACACAAGGGTGAATAATCGGCTTGATGGTGATGCCACCTTGCTTTTCTTTCAGGCACCAACAGGATCTCACCAGTTGATCAATAACGCCTTGGTACAGCTTCCCGTTTTGCGGGACAAGCTCTGCCGCCTTTACCCCGTAGGATAATATCCAACGGGGTGAACCCCGGAAGTCAAATGGCCAGCTCCGGTTTACTGCCGCCAAATTATTAAGGAATCCCATGTAACTCTTCCTTTCTGACTTCGCGTTACAAATATCGAGGCTTCGACCAGCGGTTTATCCGTATTCAGCTTTTGTACACATACCTGCATTCACTAATAGTGAAGTGCTTTACTCAAAACGCTCAGCACCCGTCTGTTACCAGACCAGCACCTTTGAGTGGTTTGCAACCTTTGTCCGGACAATAGGTTGCGAGGGGCCTTGAAATTCCCTCATCGTTACAGCTCCTCTGGCTGGTCACACACACTGCATTGCCAAAATGGAGGCTGACGGAAGTATATCAACCGTTGTACTTCTATCAGCCTTAGTGCTATATTTGTTCTGACGCTTTTCAAATGCCCCCACTTCGGCAATTTCTAAAACGTTACCTGCAAGCATAAACGCTTATTACAAATTTGAAATTTACACGTATCTTTGAAAAAATATAGCACGTGTTATGAATACAAAATTAACTTTGACAATAGAAGAAAAAGTGATAGATTCCGCAAAACAATACGCACAAAAAAAGGGAAAAAGTCTATCCCATATAGTCGAAAACTACTTGATGTCTATTACATCAAAAGAAATTAGCGATGAGTCAATTTCCCCCAAAGTGTTAAAGCTTATGGGAGTTATAAAACTGGCGGAAGATTTTAATTATAAAAAAGAATTAGGAACTATAATATCAAAAAAATATAAGTAATGAAAAATATTTTTTTAGACACTAATGTAGTTATAGACTTCTTAGCAGACCGTAGACCATTTTCATTGTTGGCAGCGAAAATATTCAACTATTCTTTACAAAGAAAAATAAAAGTTTATATATCTGCTGTCTCATACAATAATATCTATTATATCTTGCGACAATCCTTGACCGGAACCGAAACAATTAAACTCTTAGATGGGCTATCAGAAATGGCTGAAATAGCTGATGTTACAAAGGCTATAATTAAAACATCATTGAAAACGGATTTCAAAGATTTTGAGGATGCTATCCAATATAACTGTGCTTTGAGCATTAATAAACTCGATTTTATTGTGACTCGAAATTCAAAAGATTTCAAGAACAGTACTTTGCCTGTATTAACACCTGAAGAAGCAATTAGCTCGTTAGAAAATGCCAGCAGGTAACAATGCATTGCCAAAAGTCAAGGCTGGACATTGGAACACCGGCTGTAAATCACTGTCAGCTTTGGTTCCGGGCAAGAGTGTGTCACGAGAAACAAGTTGAATAACGCTTGTTCAATTGTATAAATGATGGCAGTCGGCCTGCCGTTCACGCCCTACAGCGGGAGTGTCCCCGTTGTTCATTAAAGCAGTAAGTAAAGAAGTAGAAAAAGAATATGCCGGGAATTTTGCAATGGAAATTATGAAGGATGGGAAAGTTGAAAAGGAATGGTTTTACACGAAAAATAAAAATATTAACAGAAATACCATTTTCCAGGTAGCTTCTTTATCAAAATTTGTATCTGCTGCGGGGGTTATGAAGTTAGTTGAACTGGAAAAGATAAACCTGGATACACTTGTAAACAGGTATCTTAAAAGGTGGCAACTACCCATTTCACAATTTGACAATCAACAAGTAACCGTAAGAAAACTTTTAAGCCATAATGCAGGTTTAACGGATGAACTTGGTTACGTTGGTTTTGAAAATAGAGATTCTGTTCTAACAATAGAATCTTCACTAACCAAAACAAAGGATGCAGATATTGGGATAAGTGGTGAAGTAAAAGTAGGAGTTGAGCCGGGCTCAAAATGGCAGTACTCTGGCGGCGGCTTTACTATCTTACAACTACTGGTTGAGGAAACCAGTGGACAATCCTTCGATGCATTTATGAAAGACAGCATATTCAAACCTTTAAATACGACCAGCAGCAATTATCTATGGAATGACTCACTAAACTATAGACTATGTAAGTTTTATAATACAGATCAATCACCTGCTCCTCATCATTACTATACATCATTGGCAGCAACTTCACTTTATACTTCATTAGCTGATTTGGAAAAATTTTTTCAACTTTTCTTAAAAGGGACAAATAATGAGCCAGCAGGCAGAGGAATACTTAGCCCTGCAACACTTTAATTAATGAGAACAGCTCATTGGGATATAATGGGTGAACGGATTTACGGTTTGGGTTGTATGCTATACATTGATATTGAAAACAGCGAAGACATTTTCGGACATGATGGAAAAAGCACTCCTCCTACCAATACCGCGATAAGAATAAATCCAATAACAGGTGATGGAATAATTGTTTTAGAAACAGGGAATCCTGGTTTAGCAACAAGCCTTGCAAGCGACTGGGTATTTTTAGAAACAGGAAAAACAGATACGCTACTTTTTATTATGCTTCTTGGAAAAATGATCAAAATTATTATCATTGGATTGTTGTTTATTGGAGTTCTTTTGATAACAATTGGAATAAAGCGCATGAAAAGAAAAACTGTAACGAAATAGCCAGCCGGGCGACGAATATATTTTTAGCTCAATGGGTTTTCGCAACAGTAACTTCAAACCATAAAAGAAACATCTGCGAAACCCCGCTGCCGAAAAGAGCCATCACCCGAATGCGTCCAACCATTGAATGAAAATGCTTAACAGGATTTGCATTCATCTTTCCTCCTTAAATTTCGGGAAGTGAATTCTTTTGTGTGTCGGCAGTAATACAAGTCGGGATTTCGCCAAAACAGCCGTTGCATTGGAAACTTTTCTGGGCGAAAAACCGACTGGATAGGAGATTTTTCTTATATTTAAAAATCAACACATTTTATCTCAGTTTGCAAGCAAATATTATAGCTTCTTTAAAAATGAACTATACATGAAAAAAATATTACCAAAATCAAAAAGGCTGATCAATGCCTTGATAATTGTATTTATATCTTCCTCTACTTTACTCGGAACAGTTGAAAACACAAATGCCCAAGCCCCCGCAATCAGTTCGTTCAGCCCGGCATCGGGGCCTGTAGGTACCTTAATAACTATAAGTGGTACGAACTTTGGCAGCCCGACCGCCTTTAGTATTGGTGGTGTTAGCGCCATAGCCGTAAGCAATAGCGGCACAAGCCTGGTTGGTATGGTGATGCCGGGAGCAACAGCAGGCTTGGTGTCAATTACAACAGCGGATGGTACAGGAATTGGCGGAAGTAATTTTATCGTGACACCTACTCCATTCCCGGCTGTACAGCAGGGCGCCAAGTTAATAGGTGCCGGCAATACTGGTGCTGCCCGGCAAGGATATTCCGTTTCAGTGAGTGCCGATGGCAATACAGCCATTGTGGGTGGCTGGTTTGATAATTCAAATCAGGGAGCCGCATGGGTGTATACCCGCAGTGGCGGTGCCTGGACGCAGCAGGGCACCAAGTTGGTAGGTAACGGCAATGCCGGTGCTGCCTATCAAGGATGGTCTGTTTCGCTGAGTGCCGATGGCAATACCGCCATCGTGGGGGGAGCTATTGATAATTCAAATCAGGGAGCCGCATGGGTGTATACCCGCAGTGGCGGTACCTGGACGCAGCAGGGCGCCAAGCTGGTAGGTACGGGCAATATCGGTATTGCCCGACAAGGAATGTCCGTCTCGCTGAGTGCCGATGGCAATACCGCCATTGTGGGGGGAGCTATTGATAATTCAAGTCTGGGTGCCGCATGGGTTTATTCCCGCAGTGGCGGAACCTGGATGCAACAGGGCGCCAAGCTGGTAGGTACCGGCAGTATTGGTACTGCCCAGCAAGGATATTCAGTTTCGCTGAGTGCCGATGGAAATACAGCCATCGTAGGGGGAAATGGTGATAATTCATTTCGGGGAGCCGCCTGGGTGTTTACCCGCAGTGGTGGTACCTGGACGCAGCAGGGTGCCAAATTGATAGGTACCGGCAATACCGGTACATCCAATCAAGGATGGTCAGTTTCGCTGAGTGCCGATGGTAATACCGCCATAGTGGGGGGAGCTTTTGATAATTCAAATCAAGGAGCCGCATGGGTGTATATCCGCAGCGGCGGTACCTGGACGCAGCAGGGCGCCAAGCTGGTAGGTACCGGCAATATAGCTGGAGCCCAGCAAGGATATTCTGTTTCACTGAGTGCCGATGGCAATACAGCCATAGTGGGTGGCAATTTAGATAATTTTAACCAGGGAGCCGCCTGGGTGTATACCCGTAGTGGCGGTACCTGGATGCAGCAGGGCGCCAAGTTAATAGGAAGCGGCGGTTCCGGTGGTCCCAACCAGGGAAATTCGGTTTCGCTAAGTGCCGATGCCAATACCGCTATAGTGGGGGGGTATTTTGATAATTCAAATCAGGGAGCCGCATGGGTATTTATAGCAGTACAAAAAATCTATTTCCGCTCTATAACATCCGGCAATTGGAACGACCCCAACACCTGGGAGAGTTCACCGGTTGCAGACTTCAGCAGCGGGTTATTGAGTCCCGCATCAGTCTCGCCTGGTGCAAGTGCCAATGGCATCAATATCAGGAAAGACCATATTATAACGGTTATACAAGACGTAAGCGTCCGTCAGATTTTTGTTCATCCTGCCAGCACGCTATCTGTTGTAGGTTGTACCTTAACGATACTACAGAACTGATTGAAATGATCATGGTGCCTGGTTGCGATGGTTCGTGTCTCACGAATTATTCGCCATTACCTTATTTCAGTTCTTGTGCCACGAACCGAGGCGAAGCGTGGCTAAGCTGCAACGGACGGCAAAAGAAAGAAGGATAATTATCCATCTAATTTCCACCAAAAGCTTTTTCTAATTTTTCTAGCAGTTGAATGAGTTCGACTTTTAGTCCCAGCGGGTTTTCGCAACATTAACTTCAAATATAAAAGAAAAAGCGTTGAAACCCCGCTGCCGAAAAGAGTCCTTCAGGCGCAGGAAACCGTCCTCTGTAATTGTGTTACTAAACGTAAAATTATTTTACAGTTTGTAATTAAAATCAGTGTTGCAACCTGTTACACCGATACAAAAGAGAATGCCTGGTTTGTGTTTTTGGAAGGTTTCTAATTGGGTAAAGCGTAGTAACAGGAGACACAGGGCAGTGCAGCTAGCTATCGGATCCTGCGCCTGGGGGCAGACAGCAATACTGCTATTGTTTTACGATTTTTTTGTTATCCAATGGTAGTTCCATCCTTCGGGTGCCGGACTCCTATCTGGTGTTCCTCGTTACCAATGCACCTTTCAAAATTATCAGCTCTAAAAAACTTTCTTATCACCAAACTTGTATCTTTTGCCAAAGCTATTTTGTTTGTACTAATTTATTCAACTTCTTTAAAAGCAAATAAAAATTGGTTAGTTGAAGTATGATTTTTTTATACGGTATGTTTGACAAAGCAGTAGGAACAGGCCGACACTGGAAACCCAATACGCATACCGTTGCCTCATTCCAGCCTAACAGTTTTTCGCTTGCCTCACGATTCCTCAGCGGGAAGTAGCACATGCCTCATTCAAGCTCCTAACAGTCTATTAAATGATGGATCCTCAAAATCGGAAGCTCTTCCCATTGAAGTACACAAGGCCCGGCACATTACTTACAAAGAATTATACAGCACCAATTCAAAAGGAACCTGGTAAAATCAAAAACGAATACCCATGTTAAAACTTATTTCGGTGTAGGTGTTTTTAATAGTTGTTTTATGAAGATAAGTGGTAGTATTATCCACTAAATATTCAAGGCTCCAATAGTATTTCTTACTGTTAATCCCTGTTGTAATTTTCATTCTGTAACCTGTGGAAAGGTTCAGGTCGGTATGTTGGCGCCTATCGGTTTTAAATGTATGCAACTCTGCACCGGCACCGGCATAAAAAGCTGGTGCAAAAAAATATTTACCCCCTTTAAAAATAATATTGTGAATATAACCAGGCCTGCATTGAAGGGAAATAAATTGTAAACTTCTGGATGGGTCACTGGCGCCATTAAAATGATATTTCCGCAAAGAATCGGGTATAATACCAACCTTTGCAGATAACTTTCTAAATAAAGGTGTTGTCATAATTATCAATGATCCCTTGCTCTTTGTTTGCAACTTTGCCATACTGTTTGCAGCAGTGTAGGAGAATTCTTTTCCATTAAATATTGAATAAAAATGCGCCCCAAATGTAATCATCCTCAAATCGTTCCTGTCTGCATACATCGATGGGAATGGAACCTTCATCAGCAGCCCTTTATTCCAACTGATAAAACCTGATACACCCCAACTTTTACGAAAATAATGTACAAATTTAGAATATGCCTTCACCTCGGTACTACGGCTGGGCACCTTACTGGTGTTGGGTATTGCCACCTCTACATTAATGCTCAGCATTTTATACTTAAAGCTTACTCCGGCAAATAAAGCAGCGTTAGGAGCTAATTTAATATCGTACATTTGGCCACTCTTTTCTTTGGAAATGAAATTCAACGAACGGTTAAATGACCCTATATATGGTTGCACAAAATGTTTTTTAGAAAAATCCCTGACAATTCCAGAGCTGTCATTTTGTGCAAACAAATAAGCCGGGTATAAAAAAATTAGCATTATCAATTGAATTTTTGCAAGGTGGTTGGTGAGGATACCAACCACGGCCCGGCCTCGGTCGGTGTCCCCGCGGACCGAAAACTGGAGCAACATCCGATAGCTTTCGGATTTGAAATGCACCCGATTTTTTGTAATTATCATCGGTTGTGAAATTATTGATTAACCTGTTTACAGATATGTCAGCCAGGTGACCCAATCAATCATCCATATTATACTAAATTCATTGTCATTTCACCACTTATCGATACAAACAATTTAAATACTTGCAGGTACACCAGCTTTATCCTTTTCAAATAATGAACCCTTCATCAATAGAATAAAAGATTATTCAAAACACAAATAAAAGACTCTTATGAAACTTCAATTTTTTTTCCTGGGTACAGCATTTATGCTGATGAGTTCCTGTTCGAAAAAGAGCGCCGAAACTCCAGTTGCAATGGTGCCAGAACGGATGGTAATAAATCCCGCTAGTAAAAGTGTATTAGTTGGTGATACGGCAATATTTTCCATTACGTACTTTAATACTTTGGGTAACCAGGCTACTGTTCCATCCGGTATTATTTGGACAAGCAACGATGCTTCCATTGCAACCGTGAGCCAGCAGGGCATTGCCAATGGGGTAAGCGCCGGCCAGGTAGAAATAAAAGCAACCTACAACAACAGTATGGCTAAAGCCCTCCTGACAGTAGTTACCAATACAGCACAAACCGCTACAGTAGAAATTTTGCAAAAAATACAAGAGCTAAAATTAAATGAAAGCTTTACATTGACAGCCATTGCAAAAGATGTTAATGGGAATACGATTGCTGGAAAAACTTTTAGCTGGCAAACCGACAACGCTTTATATGCCCCCATCAATGCAGCTACAGGTTTAGTGATGGCCAATGGGTATGGTACTGCCAACATCACGGTATCAACTGATGGCATCAGGAGCAGCCCGGCAATGGTACAGGTGATCCGTACTGGAAATTTTGGCCAGGCGGCAAGTACAGGAGCAGCAAAGCTAAAGATTGAAAATGGAATACTTAAACTGCAAACCACTACAGATTTTTCTGTAGCCGCTGGTCCGCCAGACCTGAGGGTTTATCTTGGGGATAATACTACCAACATTAACGGTGCTGTAGAAATTGCGTCCCTTACCAAAAGGAATGGCATGCAATCGTGGAATGTAGCAGGCACAGTAAATATCACCCAATACCGCTATGCAATTGTATGGTGTAAGCAGTTGGGTGGCGTATATGGTGTGGCTGATTTGGGTAATTAAATTTGTATTGATCATGCTTTATAAAAATTGAATTTATGGCACTGCAACCTTTTACAAAATAAAACGTATGTTTATAAGTAGCATTTTTATTTTGGAATAAACTCTTTTCCATCACCATCTTAAATATCGCGGGATCATTGGAAAATATTACGGAAGTTATAAAAGGTTGTATTAAAAATGATCAGCGGTATCAGCGGGTTTTGTATGACCAGTACCGTGGTTTTGCCCTGAAAATAGCCTTCCGCTACATTTACACTTACGATAAGGCAACGGATGTGGTGAACGACAGTTTTGTGAAAATATTTAATCATTTTAATTCTTTCAGACTGGGGAGTGAAGAAGACAACGAAAAAATATTGATGGGGTGGCTTAAAAAGATTATCATCAATACGGGCATTGATCACCTGCGAAAAAAACAAATGCTTCCGGAAATAGGAGGGATACCTGAAAGCGCTTTTGAAATTACCGACAATTATTATAATGCAGACCAGGTTGCTTTATACAATGACCTGATGATACTGGTAAAGCAACTGCCGCCAGCTAATCGGGTAGTCTTTAACTTATATGTAATTGACGGATATTCACATGCTGAAATTGCAGACCTGATGAATATCAACATAGGCACTTCGAAATCGCATCTTTCAAGGGCAAGGGCTACACTGCAAAAAGGAGTCAAAAAAATGGAACAAATAAACTATGCCGGATTTAGATAACCATATGGATGATTTATTTCGCAAAGCTGCGGACAACTATCGCCCTGCTGCTGGCGAAAGTGATTGGGATAAGATTTCCCCGTTGATAAATAAGAGGGGGGTAGAAATATTACCTCAAAATAAAAAAAGTTACATCGTTAAAAAGAGTGCCCCATTGTTACTTTTGTTGTTTTTAGCAGCAACAGGATTTATTTTAATCAATTTTATCAATACAAAAAGTACCAATGCTATTTTAGCAAGCAACAGCACACCAGAAGTAAAAACCCCGTTAGCAAACATCCAACCTAAAAGCGGGGTGCAGGGCAATATCGCCGTTGTATCTTCATCCTTAATTACCAATAGTAAAACGGCTTTAAAAATAACAGTCGCAGGTATTTCAGGAGAAATGCTAACCAAGAAAAATAATACAAGTTTCCCCAGAGCCGCCAAACAAACTGTGAACATTTGGGAAGCTGTTGCTGGCGAAGAGGAGGCAACTGGCATCTATTCAAACGAAAAAATTATCCTTGCAGGTAATAAGCAGCAAACCTTAAACTTCCAAGGGGGTGATACACAAATTTCACTACAGGGTACGGGTATTACAAGCGATCATAATTTAATGGCTGAATCAAAAAAAATAGTTGTAGATACCAATACCACAGCGAAAAATACTCCCAAAAAGAAAGTTGACCAGCCATCGAAACAAAAACGGTTTTACCTGGGCTTTACTGCAGGCCCGGAATTTAGCGGTGTAAAAAAATTTGAACTGCATCCCGGATATGAAGCCGGTATAATAGCCGGATACCAGCTTAACCAAACACTGGCAGTAGAGACCGGCATATTGTTTAACAAAAAAAAGTATGCCGCTGATGGAAAATATTTTAATCCGGAAAAAATTGATGCTTCTATGCCTACCGGTATGGAGATAGTAAGCCTGAGTGGCAACTGTAGTGAATTTGAAGTTCCGCTGAAGTTGAACTACAATATTGTAAACCACCGTAATGCGATTGTATATCTGTCGGCAGGTTTCTCATCTTACCTGCTCATAAATGAAAGCAATCGTTATAAAACTTTGCTGAATGGTGGTATTGATAACATGACTGGCTCTTATAAAAATACTACCTTTTACCCGGCCGCCACAGCCGATATCAGTATTGGGTTTGAAAGGAAATTACAAAAGGGCAACAAACTCAGATTAGAACCTTACCTGCGGCTTCCATTAAAAGGTATAGGTATTGGTGCAATGAAAGTAACAAGTGCAGGTATGCATGCCAGTTTTATCTTGTTTCCAAATAAATAATGCCGGCAGTTTTTGTTTGCCGGCAGTTTATACCTATTGTGTTTCCAATACTACCCCATTTTCCCTAAAATTTTCTTGCGCCGTATGGGTGTATTTCAAATCCGATAGCTTTCGGATGTCGCTCCCGATTTCGGTCGGTGGACACCGACCGAGGCTGTTCCGTGGTTGGTGTCATCATTAGCCACTTGGCGCTGCTATCCGATAGCTATCGGATTTGAAATACACTCCGCCTCTTTAATCATCGCATGGTTTTTCATATTTTTAATATGCTGCCATTTTATGCATTGCCTTTATATCCGGGATAACAATGTACTTCCTGGAAATATTTACCAGTTGCTTAATTTCCGGTTCATTAAATACCATGGTAACAGTTTGCCTGGTACTTCCTATCAGGTGGGCAATATCATCATGCGTTAAAAAATTATCAAGGGTAACCGAATTTCCTGAAACTGATAGCTGCTGGGATTGTATCATATCGTAAAAAAAACGCACCAGCCTTGTCCTTACATCTACATGCAACATGTTCACCAGGCGGTTTTCTATCTTACGCAACCTGTTGCCCACTTTTTGTGAGTAACCAATAGCAATAGAATTATTTTGCTGAAGGAGTTTTCTAAAATTATCTATTGTAAAAGCACAAAGGGTAACATCGCATTTATGTGCCTGTGCAAACTCCCCGTTCATATTATTCCTCTCCAGTGAAAACTGGCCAAACACCTCCCCTTGCTGAAGAATTTCTTTAACAATCTCATTCCCATTATTATCAATAAAGCCAATTTTTATACAGCCCGATTTAATAAAAAAGAGTTTGTTCAGGTATTGCGATTCAAAATAAATATAATCTCCTTTTTTAGCCTCCATAACAGTATTTGCAAGATCCAGTTCCTGGTATTCTTTATCGGTGAGCCGTCCAAAAAGATCATGATTCTTCAGTGACAGTAATCCGTTATCCGTATCAGATAATCTATAAACATTTTCAGATAAAGTCATAAGTAATTATTTAAAAGCCTTCCGCTGTAAAGTCATTTTTATATAGATACGCTGTAAAAAAGAAATGGTTGCAATAAAATCAAAATACCCGAACATGCATGTAAAACATTGTTCCATATAACGCAACGTCCCTGGCCAACACACAATGCATGGGAGGATGCTGCGAAGTAGTGCAATCAGGATCATTAAAAGCAACGTCTCCCAACGAGCTAGTGCCGGGGTGGGGACGTTGCGCCACCAATAAAGTCTGATGGCAGTAAGGGCGAGCCACTTATTTATACCGTTAAAGAATGCCAGCAAAACAACTGTCGTTAATAGAAGCAATGATTAATCTCGAACGGCGCAACGTCCCCGGACCCACACAGGGCTAGCGGACGTTGCTGCGAACGAAAGGTATCATAATAACATTCATTAAAAGCAACGTCTCCCAACGAGCTAGTGCCGGGGTTGGGACGTTGCGCCACCAATAAAGTCTGATGGCAGTAAAGGCAAGCCACTTGTTTATACCGTTAAAGAATGCCAGTAAAACAACTGTCGTTAATAGAAGCAATGATTAATCTCGAACGGCGCAACGTCCCCGGACCCACACAGGGCTAGCGGACGTTGCTGCGAACGAAAGGTAAACATTTACCCATTCTTAACATAGTTGAACAAAAATCAGTTAGTTTGGATGTAGAAAATAACTGTTTTCAATACCAGCTTTCATTGAACTATTTAAATTTTAAAAGCCTAAACTAATACCGGCAGTAAAAGATTTTGCATTAGGGTAACTGGCATAATCCACCCCTGCGTTCAGGTTCGAATTGCGGTAATTTACTTCAGGATCGTAGCCCCTGTACCTGGTATTGGTAATGATGTTTTGAGCACTAAAATAAATACGCAACCGCTGCAGTTTCATTTTCTTTAATGTATTGGCCGAAAGGTTGTAGCCCAATGCGATATTTTTTAGCCGTACATAACTTCCATCAAATATCCAACGGGAAGAAACCCGCTGTGGCCTTCCTGCAAACGCAGCCGGCAAATTGGTATTGGTGTTGGAGGGTGTCCATCTTTTTAAGGCTTCTGTAGTGGCATTGTTGATACCGGAAAGATTTTCCAGCTCCAGCAGGCTATAGCTTAACATATCATTTCCCTGCGAGCCCTGGAAGAAAATATTCAAATCAATATTTTTGAAATTAAAGTCATTGTTGAGGCCCCAGATAAAATCCGGATTTGGGTTCCCAATAATAGTGCGGTCATCATTGTTTAAAACTCCATCCGGTTGAAACAATGGCTTGCCGCTCCCGTCCTTCTTACCACTAATATCCTGAAAGCGTTCACCTCCGGCGGCCAGTTCAAAACCTGCGCCGGGCAAAAACGTTGCGCCCTGTTGATATACACCTTCATATACCCATCCAAAAAAGCTCCCGATTGGCTGACCCACCCGAAGTATCTGCGCTGAGTTGGCTATACCCACCATATGGCCTGGAGCATTGGCATAGATGATGTCATTGCCATTGGGTAATTCCAATACCTTGTTCCGGTTAAAGGAAATATTAAAATCTGTTTTCCATTGCAAAGCACCGGTTAAATTTTTTGTACCAACGGTAAGTTCTACCCCCCTGTTTTCAATTTTACCGATGTTTTTTATTTGTGTGCTATAGCCTGAATATTGAGGCAGGGGAACATCAAATAATAAATCCGCCGTCACAGATTTATAATAGTCAGCGGTAAAACTAAGCCGGTTATCAAAAAGCGATATATCTACTCCAATATTTTGTTGCGTGGTGGTTTCCCATTTTAAATTATTATTTGCAATGGTGGTAGGCCTTATGGCATTAACCGGCAGGCCATTTAAAAAACTGAGCACCGGGGAAAACCTGGCAAGCGTTTGATAAGGACTGATAGCCTGGTTGCCGGTTAAGCCATAACTTAAACGCCACTTAAAATGATTGATTGCTTTTGCATGTTCCATAAATGCTTCGTTGCGCATGTTCCAGGCAATAGCAGCAGAAGGAAAAAATGCCCACTTATTATTCCTGCTAAAATTGGATGAACCATCATACCGGGCATTCACCGTAAGCAGGTATTTATCTGAATAATTATAATTGGCCCTGCCATAATAAGAGGCAAGCTGAGATGCTGATAAAGCTGAACTGGCAGGCAATGAAACCGCACCACCTGAAAGGTTGCGGAACGAAACGGAATTGGATAAAAACGACTGGCTCCTTGCACCAAAATCTTCACTGATAAATTTTTGATACGAAAACCCGGCCAATACCGTCAGCTTGTTTTTTTTTGAAAGCGTATTGGTATAGGTCAAAAAATTTTCATTGATATAGCTGTTTCTTATTTCATTATTTACGATGGCATCCCCTCCTACATTTCTTCCTGCGTTTAAAGTGGTAGGCGTAAATTCACCGCTACGCAGGTTATTGGAGAATGAACCAAAAGTGGTTTTAAATTGTACGTTTTTTATTACCTGCGCATCTGCATAAAAATTAAACTGGTACAAGCCCCCCACTGATTCAAGCTGTAAATCATTGGCAACAGCATAAGGGTTATCATAGGGATCACCAACTACTGCCAGCGAATAAGATCCATCGGGCCGGTACACAGGCTGATCTGGCCCAAACTTAAAAGCACCGGCAACTACACCCGTGCTTGTAACGCCTCCTGTATTTTCCTGTGTTCGTACCCCCGCAGTTTTTGCCGACCGTACAAATAAATTCATCCCAATTTTTAACCAGTTGTTTGCAGCAAAATCAACATTGCTGGTAACCGAAAACCGTTTGTAAGTTGAATTGGTAATGACACCCTGTTGGCTGAACAGCGAACCTGACAAATAATACCGCACCGCACCTGAACCACCGGAAAATGACAGTTGGGTATTATGGATGTTACCCTTTTTAAAAATCAAATCCTGCCAGTCTGTACTGGCATTTCCGGGTATATAAGCAGGGTTTATTTCTTTTATAAAATCAATGAACTGATCTTTATTTAAAAGTGGCAGCCGACGGATTTCTTCTTGCGAAGAATAAGAAGAATTGATTTCAATGCCGGCTTTACCCGATTTGCCTTTTTTGGTTGTTACCAGAATAACCCCATTGGCGCCCCTTGATCCATAAATAGAGGTTGAAGATGCGTCTTTCAAAATTTCCATTGATTCAATGTCTTCCGGGGGAGGTAATATAGCGCCGGCAAATCCATCTACTACAAATATGGGATCGCTGCTTGCATTTACAGAAGTACCGCCGCGTACCCTTATTTTATAACTGCCACCTGGCTCACCATTATTTGCCTGCACCAATACGCCGGCAGCACGTCCCTGTAAAGCCTGTATCACACTTGCCACAGGGTAGGCCGTTAACTCTTTGCTTTTTACAGAAACTACCGCACCAGTCAAATCATTTTTTTTTACACCTCCATAACCCACCACTACCACATCATCCAACACTTTGGAAGCTTCTTTTAATACAATTTTCAAATCCGCCTGTTTACCAACTTCAATAGCCGTGTCAATGTAATTAATGCTTGAAATGCTTACTACTGGTTTTATTGAATTTAATACGATCACAAACCTTCCCTGTTCATTTGAAATGGTCCCGTTTCTGGTACCCTTCTCCAAAACAGACACATTGGATAAAGCTTCGCCGTTTTCATTTTCTACCAACCCTGTAATAACAACCTTACCCTGGCTGCTAAGTCCACCCGGGGATTGATCCGTTTGGATGCTAAGGGAATTTTTAGCATTTTGGGTATTGGTTTCCGCCAGCTTATTGCCCGGCAAACTATTGTTATTTTCTTTAATTGCAGTTTTGGGAAGTTTGTTTTTGTTGGCTTTTTTATCCGCAATAATGATATACGACTTCTCTTTTACTTTTTTAAAATGTAATGCAAAGGGCTTAAGTAAAAATTCAAGGTTATACTCTGCAGATTCTTTACTGTTTACCCAGTCAGATGAAACAGTGTACCCATTGATCATGTTATCCTCAAACAAAATATCAATCCCAAACCTTGGTTTAAAATCTTTCAGCGCTTCAGATAATTTTATGATCTTGCTGTTACCGGTTGTAGTAACATTGCCCGGTTGGCCGTACAACTTATTTTGCCCTGGTAGAATCAATTGCAATAAAGTCATTAAGCTAAAAAGCAATAAACCCCCGGGTAAAAGTTGAGCAAACTTTCTCATAAGTCAGCAATTAACGATCCTCCATTAAAATCAATCGTAAAAATAAAACATTTTATCCCCGCTATTATAATTGATCCCCAGCATTTCCGCAATCACATCAAATAATTCAACAACGGTATCAGCATGAAATGTACCGGTTATTTTCTTGGCTGCAAGAGAATCGTTTTGAAATTTAATATCCACACCATAATTATTTTTTATCAGCTTTGCTATCTCCCGCAGTGAAGTTCCTTCAAAAAAATAATCATGGTTTTTCCAGGCAGATAAATTTTCAGGGTTAGGGATATTCCGCAATTCGTTTACCCCAACTGCATTTGCCGTAAATAAATCTCCCGGTTTCATCAACAGCTTTTTTATACCGTTGCCCGATACATACTGTAATTGCACTTTACCCTTTTTAAGCACTACGCCCGATTCACCCTGCCTTGCATACACCGTAAATTGTGTACCCAACACCACTACATCTAAACTGTTGCCGGTTTTTACAATAAATGGTTGATCGCTTTGCAAATGAGTTACTGAAAAATCGGCTTCTCCTGTTAATGCAACCGCTCTATTTTTTACAAACCTGAACCGGGGATAAGAAATAACCGAGTTTGCATTCATGGTTACGGCAGTACCATCCGGCAATACAATGGAGCGGATTTCTCCAAATTCTGTTTGTACCTTTTTATTAAAAATTATCTCTTTCGAGAATAAGAAACCAACAGATAAGATACAGAGAATGGTAATGGCCGCTATTGAATTTAATTTAAAAAGCCGGTTTAACACAGTACGCTTTCTTAAAGTAATGGTTACCGGGTCAACGGCCAATTTTTTCTGCATTATCCTGTTGAATGCATTTTCTGTATCGGGGATAAACTGTGGATGTAAATTTTCCCATTCATTTAACCATTGGTAATACAATTCCGTATTGTCAGAATCCTGCAGCCACTTTTCCATCATTTTTTTCTGAAGCGGTGTAGCAGTACCTTCAAAATACTGAAACGAAATATTTTTGATCATTGTATTATTCATACCCATTCAATTTCCTTGCTTAATATTTATTGTAGATAATCTGATAGTGATTTTTTTAGCAACGCCAATGCTTTCATCATGTGGGCTTCTACTGTTTTTAATTTTATATTGAGTTCATCCGCAATTTCCCGGTTCTTTTTCCCCTCGAACCTGCTTAATAGAAATACTTTCTGGCATTGAGGTGAAAACGAACTAATCAATTTTTCAACCTTGTGTGTTAATTCCTCCAATAATAAAATTGCTTCCGGGCTGTGATTTTCTGCCACGCTGTTTTCAACCTCAAACGTGCTACTGTCTATGTTAGTTTTTTCCCTGAACTCAAGTTTTAAATAGTTAAAGGCCGAATTCCTTACGGCTGTATACAAATATGCCCTGAAGCTGGTATTGACTGACTGATACAATTCTTTTTTCCAAAAATTTAAAAACACATCTTCCACGATATCTTCTGCAATTTGCTTTGAATAAACAAACCTTACCGCATGGCTGCACAAAGGTTTATAATAAGTATTAAAGATTAATTCAAAGCCCTTTGCAGGGTCATCCTGGATCATCTTTTTTAAAATAACTTCATTATCCAGCTTAACCGTTAGGTTGCTGTCTTCCGCCTCATTGTGATACACTTTAAAAGAAGCATCATTAGAAGCGGATCTCAAAAAAGAAAACCTGTTTTTTGAATCTTTCATCACAAGCAATTTACCGTTTTTTCAAATCATAATATAAATAGCAAAACTGACAGGTTGCTAAATAGCGAACATAAGCCTATTTATCTTTTTAAAGTGTTTTATCCAAAAAGCATGGCATCATACTGACCGCTCTATTCAAAATAATAAAATGGCTAACACCTGCGAATAGCCATTTTAAAAGGCAAGGTTAATCAATAACCCGGGTTTTGTGGCTTTAAGTTAGGATTGATTTCAATTTCTGTTTGTGGTATCGGCATCAGGTAATCTCTTGATGCGGTGAAGTTGGGCTGGGGCTCCAAGGAACTGGTTCCTTTAAAAACAATATCCCCGAGCTTTCTTCTTTTGATATCGTACCAGCGCTTCCACTCGAATGACAATTCTATTCTTCTTTCTTCTAAAATGGCATCAATCAGTTGCTGTTTATCTAAACCCGCCAATGCCAGGTTTGCAGGAATTCCAGTTGGGTTTCCGGGCCAGTTTCTTGCCCTTGTTCTTACCAAGTTAATATAGTCTATTGCCTCCTGGCCAGGGCCGTTTGTTTCTGCTATCGCTTCTGCAGCAATTAACAGTACTTCAGCATAGCGCATATCAGGATAGTTATAATCCGAATACCTTCCATCCGCATTCGCATTACCCGGAAATCTTCTCCATTTGGCAATATGTGGCCGCTTTTCATTAGGGAAAGCGGAATAAGGAATTTTTAGTCCGGCAGCATTTAAGGTGCTGTCGTCAAAACTTACAAATCTCCTGTAGTCGCCGACATTCCAGGTAGTAAAAACTTTTAAAGCGGGTACAGATACACCAAATCCATTTTGGGGAGTATTCCTGATGCCTGTCATTGGGGGTACCAGGTCGTCATTCTGATTGAGCACAGATAGCTTTGCCTTAAAGTCAACTGAGAAAATGGTTTCCCTTAAATTATCAGCCAGGTCAGCCCTGAATAAATCCTGGTAATTTGCTTCGAGCTCATAGTTATAAGTTGCCTTTTTATCAATAACCCATTTGGCTTCGGTGTATGACTTGGCATAATCAGCAATGGTTAGGTAAAGGGATGCAAGATAGGCTGCGGCTGCTGCTTTGGTAGGCCTGGTACGTACATCAGAAGCGTAGGTATCCGGCAGCCATTGCTTGGCAAATTCCAAATCTTTGATGATTAACTTATATACTTCCGCCTCCTTTGTTTTAGCAATTGTTTTTATGTCTTCCGGGTTTGATACAAAAAAATCTACATAAGGTATATCGCCAAAATTTCTAACCAAATGATAATAGCTCATTGCCCTTACGAATCTTGCTTCCGCAATAAGCGGGTTTATATCCGCTTCGGGTAAACCCAGTGATTTTGCACCTGCCTCGGCCGAGTTTGCCGCCGCTATTACCTGGTACCAGGCAGGCCAGAATGCACGTATCATGTTATTATTGGCATCCAGATTAAAATCGTTCATCTGTATCCTTTCTGCCGAAGTGCCACGGTTTCCAATGTCTACCATATCACTTCTAAACATTAGGGCACATACAAACTGCCTCCCAAACAAAGGTTCGGACGCCAATATACCATAGGCGCCAAATATAGCTGATTCCACATCTTTCTTTGTTTTATAGAATCCTTCAGGGGCCAATAAACCAACTGGTTTTTCTTCCAGCAATTTGGTACAGCTTACACCAGTCAGCATCGCAAATATGGTGAGTATAGGGAATAATATTTTTTTCATCGCTTTTCTTTTTAAAATTTTAAAATCCAATATTAAGACCAACGGTATATGATTTTGCATTCGGATAACTGGCATAGTCTACGCCAGCATTCAGGTTAGAATTTCGGTAGTTCACTTCCGGGTCATATCCCCGGTAATCAGTGAAGGTAGCAATATTCTGGGCGCTTACATAAATGCGTAACCGCTGCATTTTTAACCTGGACACTACCTCTTTTGGCAGGTTATAACCCAGTGAAATATTTTTTATCCGTGCGTAACTGCCGTCAAATATCCAACGGGAAGAAACCCGCTGTGGCCTGCCTGTGAATAATTTGGGTACACTGGTGTTTGTGTTTGCAGGCGTCCATCTTTTAAATGCTTCCGTGGTAGTGTTGTTGATACCGGAAAGTGTTTCCAATTCCAGCAGCGTATAGCTCAACATATCATTCCCCTGCGATCCCTGGATGAAAACATTTAAATCGAAATTTTTAAAACTAAAATCATTGTTCACTCCCCAAATAAAATCAGGATTAGGGTTGCCAATAATGGTTCTGTCGTCATTGTTTAAAATACCATCAGGTTCGTTCAGCGGTTTGCCGCTGGCATCTTTTTTTCCCCTTATGTCTTTAAACTGTTCTCCCCCGGCAGTTTGCTCAAACCCTGCACCGGGTGTAAACGTGGCGCCGGTTTGATATACACCCTCGTACATCCATCCATAAAAGCTGCCAATGGGCTGGCCCACCCTAAGTATTTGTGCAGAGTTAGCGATACCCACCATGTGGCCCGGCGCATTGGCATAAATGATGTCATTGCCATTTGGCAGTTCCAATACTTTATTCCTGTTGAAGGAAATATTAAAATCGGTATTCCATTGAAATGCTCCTACTATGTTTTTTGATCCTAACATAAATTCAAAACCTTTATTTTCAATTTTACCGATGTTTTTAATTTGGGTGCCATAACCGGAATATTGTGGCAACGGCACGTTGAACAATAGATCGGAGGTAACTGATTTATAATAGTCTGCCGTAAATGAAATCCGGTTGTTTAAAAAGCCGATATCTACCCCGATATTTTGTTGTGCAGTGGTTTCCCATTTTAATTCTTCATTTGCAATAGTGGTTGGCCTTACAGCATTAACCGGCAATCCATTTACGATAGTAAAAACGGAAGAAAAGCGGGCAAGGGTTTGATAAGGGCTAATGGCCTGGTTGCCCGTTAAGCCATAACTAAAGCGCCATTTGAAACTGTTGATACTACGCACGTTCCGCATAAATTCTTCGTTCTTCATATTCCATGCTAAAGCGGCGGATGGAAAAAATGCCCATTTATTGTTTTTGCTAAAATTGGATGAGCCATCGTACCGTGCATTTAAGGTGAGCAGGTATTTATCTGAAAAATTATAATTTGCCCTGCCATAATAAGACGACAACTGCGATTCAGATAAGGAAGAGTTACCTGGTAATGAAACAGAACCTCCTGCCAGGTTGCGGAACGAAACGGAATTGGATAAAAAGGATTGGCTTCTTGCGCCAAAATCTTCACTAACAAATTTCTGGTAAGAGAATCCACCCAATATCGTCAGCTTATGTTTTTTTGCGAATGCATTGGTGTAAGTTAAAAAATTTTCATTGATGTAACTGGTCCTGATTTCATTGTTTACACTGGCGTCGCCACCCACATTTCTTCCGGCATTTAAAGTAGTGGGCGTAAAATCGCCGGTACGCTGGTTGTTGGAAAAGGAACCAAAAGTAGTTTTAAACTGCAGGTTTTTCAGCAGTTTAGCATCTGCATAAAAATTATACTGGTAAAGGCTACCCACTGTTTCATTTTGCAATTCGTTGGCAACCGCATAAGGGTTATCATGCGGATCGCCGATTACAGCAAGGGAATAAGTGCCATCGGGCCTGAAAAGGGGCTGATCGGGACCAAATTTAAAAGCACCTGCTACTACCCCCGTACTGCCGGAACCTCCGGTATTTTCCTGCGTTCTTACGCCAAGGGTTTTGGCAGAACGGGCAAATAAATTCAACCCTACTTTTAACCAATTGGTTGCGGTAAAATCAATATTGCTGGTGATGGAAAATCGTTTGTAAGACGAATTGGTAATGATCCCCTCCTGGTCGTATAGTGCACCGGATACATAATAACGCACTGCATCTGTACCACCTGAAAATGAAAGTTGGGTGTTTTGAATTTTCCCTTTCTTGAAGATCAGGTCCTGCCAGTCTGTATTTGCATTGCCACCTATATATGCAGGATTAATTTCTTTGATATATTCTGTAAACTGCGGCCCATTCAACAGTGGCAGCCGGTTAATTTCTTCCTGGGTAGAATAGGAACTATTGATTTCAATTTTTCCTTTACCAGATTTACCTCTTTTGGTAGTGATCAATATTACTCCATTTGCACCTCGGGATCCATAGATGGCAGTAGCAGATGCATCTTTTAAAATTTCCATCGATTCGATGTCTTCGGCCGGTGGCAATATGGCCCCTACAAATCCATCTACTACAAAAATGGGATCGCTGCTTGCATTGATGGAAGTACCGCCACGGATTTTTATATTAAAACTTCCACCGGGATTACCATTGTTCGACTGTACCAATACACCGGCTGCACGGCCCTGCAAAGCCTGTACTACATTGGCTGATGGATAAGCCATCAATTCCTTACTTTTTACTGAAACAACCGAACCGGTTAAGTCACTTTTTTTAACCCCGCCATAGCCCACCACTACAACATCTTCCATCATGGTGGATGACTCTTTCATTATAACCGAAAAATTGGTTTGGGTACCTACCGGTATGTCTGTTTCAAGAAAATCCAGACTGGAAATCCTTAAAACAGGATTGGCAGATTTTAGGGTGATAGTGAAACTGCCCTGGCTATTTGTAATTGTGCCATTTTTGGTACCCCTCTCCAAAACGGTTACATTGGAAAGCGGTTCGCCTTTTTGATTGGTAACAATGCCCGATACATTTTTATTGCTGCCTCCATCCTGGGCAATGATGGTGGAATGACTGAAACAGTACAACAGCAAACTGCACAGAAACTGTGATAATCTCCGGGCAATCTTTTTTTTACAGGAATTCATAATGCATGATAGTTTATCGTTAGTAATATAGTGGTAACGCACATAAATGGGCGATTGAGCGTGTAAACAATTGGAATAGAAATGATGCAATCGTTGTAAGCAATCAGTTTTGATTTGAACAACTATTATTTTACAGACAATAATTTGACGTTATACCCTTAGATGGAGTGTAGATATTTTAGAATAAGTTTTCTAATTGAGTGAAGAGTAATAACAAGTAGACACCCGACAGATTCCTGCGCCTAAGGCAGTTATCGCATCTGGCTACCTGCGCGAAGCTCCGATGGAGCTTAACTAAATGACATTACCCTTTAGAGGATTGGGGTTTAGTCCCTTTACAGAGATATGGTCCGCCAGACACCTGGTTTGTAAACATCCATACAGCACAACCAGCAATATACTTCCGGCTTAATACGTATACCTGTAAAAATCGCAGTAATCTTCATCACAAATTAATTTTTGCAGCACCGGGTCTTTTAGTACGTCTGTGTAGTCCATTTCTTTCCCATCTACTTTTATCTTGCGATACAGCAGCCTTGTACCATGACTGTAATCAACCCACCAGTTGATATGCCCGGCATACAAAGGTTGTATCGCAATTCCATTGAGTTGGTGCCATCCATAAATGGCCTCCCGGTTGGGCCTGCTTTCTCTTACGATTTTCCCAGACAGTACCAGGTCTTTTTTTATCCCGGCAATCAACCCTTTTCTGCCTTTGCGCTGCCCTTCAATCATTAAATGGTGCTGCCACATGGTTACACTGCTATCCCTGAAAGCGTACATTGGCAGCGGTTCCAGCTTTACGGTTGCATTTTTATAAACCAGGTTAACTATTTTTTTGGTAGGTAAAAAGCAATGAAAACGATCTGCTATTTTTTGTGCTGCCATGGGTGTTAGCGGAATCCTTGCCCAGTCTGCATCAGTGCCTACCGCCAGGTAATCGGGCGATACATACAACAGGGCCCGGTGTATTTTGCCTGTGTTATCTGTTATTTGCGACCGGACCTTAACAAATTTTTCCAGGAAACCAGGAATATTTCCCGCCAGTATTTCCTGCACCGCCATGGAGTCTCTTGCAGCCCAACCAAATGAAACGACTTTTTTGTAAAATTCGTTGCCCGTCATCCTGTTTCCTTTATGTTCGGGTACACGGAGGCGAAAATGCTTTCCCATACTGCAGGAAGCAAGGCAAACGATACTTAATACCATGATCAATAATTTCATATCAGGCGCACTTTATTTACTGATGTATTTTTTATAAACCGGGTCTCCAAAATAAGTAAAATATTTTTATGATCGAATTTAGTGGTTGAAAAAATTGCCAGTATCAATCCGTTCCTGGCTACCTGTTCTGTATGATAAATGATACCCGTTGGGTTTTCTTTAAAGATCATTGTAATTCTTTCATGGAGGGCTTTATGTACAATAAATGCCGTATCGGTAATAGTAGTAAAGTGAAACCTGCCGGCAAGATTTTGCTGCATTAGCCGGCTTCTATACCAGGTGCCGCCCCTGGCACTTACCAGTGGCTTACCATTGTATATCACCACGCTATCGTTGTATGCCAGTACTATTAGTTTGCTATTTTTATGCTTGAGGCAGTTGGAAAGTTTGGTTTGATGCATGCTATCTACATATCCATAATCGCTGTCGATAAATGCAATGCGTTCAATGTTACCAGGTATTTCCCTTACCGCATCTATAAAGCCAAATACAAAACTTCCACCACCGCTATGGCTGCTCAAAATAACGAAAGGGTGCAGACTGGTAAAAATATTCGTTACGCTGTCCACTATATTTTTAATGATGTGGAGAGAGTCGGGTGTCGTTCTTTTCCAGGTTGGCCAGCTTTTTTGTGCAGCCGCCCGGTACGCAATGATATAGTTGTTCTTTTTATCTGTATTCCGGATAAACCTTGTTTGCGCTGCGATGTGTTGGATATCAAAATGCCAATCCTCCCCGGGGCCAATTTGTTTTCCTTTTGTCCAGGCTATGGTGTTGCCGTTTGGCAGTGTATAAAAAATGAGGTAGGCTTTACCATCGGGATGAAATTGCATGGGAGCGTTGATATCAATGATAACATTTTTCCATTGGTGATCAATCGTCATTTCCTGTTCGTTGAACTGGCCGGTTGCTGAAAAGCCATCAATCGCCTGGGCGTTTGTAAAACAAAATAGCCCTGTTAAAATGCAGGCTGCAAAAGTTTTTTTTATAAACGCAGGAATATCAACACAGGAGTGCGTTTTTATTATTTGCCGGCCTTTTACAAATTCACTTTTCATTTGCTAAATGTAAATAATATTTTAAGGTAACATAACCCGATAGATTTCGCATCTGGCTTTACATCCCATTGGGTAAAGGAGTCTTAGTTCCAGCGTGGTTTTTGCATCGAGCTTCCTGCCTTTATACCCATTTAGGGCAATGTCATATAGTTAAGCAGGCTTTTTGAATTGCACCGCTACTTTAGGGCGGTGATAAGTGATATTTATTCTCTTACCGGCTTTAGCCAAATTATTCTTTCGGCTAAAGCCGTACTTTTTATTGCCCAATTTAATCCCCGTCTGCCGCGGCGGACGAGGCAATTCAAATCCTTAACTAAATGACATTGCCCTTCAGGGGATGGGGGTATTAGTCCCAGCGAGGTATGCATTCGCATTGCCCTTCTTAAATTTCCGGAAGTAAACTCTTTTAAGTAGTTGCAGTAATGCACGTCGGGTTTTAGCCGAAACCGCTGTTTCATTTGCAGGCTATTCTGGCGAAATTCCGCCGGGACGTGTTAGGTCTTGCATTGCTCGTTAGCATAACGACAGACCTAAAACGTTTTGCCGGGTCTTAACTAAATGACATTACTCTACGGGAAAAAATAAGATTATTTGTGACTTGACAAAAATCTTTCGCCATCAATTTAGTTTTAAAAAAAGCACTGGGATGGTTAGCCTTCAATTGAAAAGGGATGAAAAATAATAAAAAGAAATTAGGAAAATTTGAGGTTGATTCTATATTTTGCCACCCAGTTAAATTACTTTAATTTTAAAATGATATGGAACCAACTACATTTATAATCTGCACAAATGATGGTATTAATCAACCACCCCAAAAAGGATGAATCAGTTGAAAAGTGGGCTTTTGTCAAGCATTTTAATTTGCATGTACACCATAGCAACTGCCCAACTATGCAACGGTAATTTGGGCGACCCGATTGTAAATTATTCTTTTCCTGCCGGGTCAGCAAACCTTGCACCCGGAATTACTTCTTACAATTTTGCCAACGGATGTCCTGCCCGTGGCGAATACACCATCAATAATTTTTTATTTGGGTGCAGCAATAATACCTGGCACTTATTAACCGGCGACCATACCAAGGATACGAGGGGTAATTATTTATTGGTAAACGGTGAAAATGGGCCAGGCAGCATATTTTCGCTGGCGGTGAGTAATTTATGCAGCAGTACCACTTACCAGTTTTCAGCCTGGGTTATGAACGTGATGAAAAATAATGCCTGCGGCGGACAACCTGTACATCCCAATATCACTTTTGCTGTAAAAACAATTGCCGGCATTACCTTAGCTACTTACAATACAGGTAACCTGCCCGAGACAGACTTTAAAGAATGGAACCAGTTCGGCCTTGTTTTTACTACCCCCTCAAACGGTGTTGATTCCGTTGTATTGAGTATTATTAATGTTGCGGGTATGGGCTGTGGAAATGGCTTTGCCTTGGATGATATTACACTTAAACCCTGTGGTCCATCAGTGGTTGCTTATCTTGATGGAAGCAGTAACGCTTCTATTGATCTATGTGCAGGATATGCTAATCCAATGCAGTTAACGTTTACCCGCTCGGCGGGTTTTATCGACCCCTTTTATCAATGGCAAACTAGCAGTGATAAAGGAAATAGCTGGCAGGATATTGCAGGCGCTGCCGGACCAGGATTTTCAATACCCAGGCGTGCAAGCGGAATAATATTGTACCGGATGGCAATAGCAGAAAGAAGCAATCTTGCAGCTACTAAATGCAGAATTGTGTCTAATTCAATCTGGACAGAAGTACACCCGCTACCAGCTCAACTACCGTTAACCCAATGGATCGGATGCATTGGAAACAACTTTAAATTAACAGCACCTGCACCTGCTTTAAAATATGAATGGACCTATCCCGGCGGAATGAAAAGTAACTTGCCAGACCCTGTTATTAATAATGTAAAGCAATCGGATACAGGATTGTACCTGCTTAGGTTGATTGCTGATTATGGATGTTTTGTAACAGATTCATTTTTCTTAAAAGTATTTCCAGGTACAGCCATTTCGGTAAACCCGGTATTGCCGCTATGCAAGGGAAAAAGTGTTACTCTTTCGGCAAATGGTGCAGGTAATTTTCAATGGTGGCCAACGGTGGGATTATCAAATGATACCATCGGCAACCCTGTGGCCACCCCAATCCAAACCACTGAGTACAAAGTGTTGCTGACAAATCTTTATGGCTGTAAAGATTCTGCAGTAGTAAAAATAACAGTAAATGAAAAGCCTGAAGCCAGCGCCGGCCTGGATCAACGGATTTTAAAAGGCGATACCATTCGCATAGAGGCAACGTTAAAAGGAACTGATATCACCTATCAATGGTCGCCGCCATTATATATGGCAGATAAAGATTCAATCAGGCCCAGGGTTTATCCGCCAATAACTACTGCCTATTCCTTAATAGCAATATCCAATGCAGGATGTGGAAACAGTATTTCAACCGTTAATGTAATAGTGTATGAAAATATTTTTATTCCCAGTGCCTTTACACCGAATGGCGATGGAAAAAATGATAAGTTTACTTTTACCAGGTTGGATAATTATACTATCAAAAACTTTTTAATTTACAACCGTTGGGGAACAATAATTTACAACCAAAATTGCCTGGATGATGGTTGGGATGGGAATTTTAAAAATAACCCGCAGCCGCCGGGCAATTATATTTACGTGTTGAATTTACAAACTCCTGGTGGTAAAATTATTCATAGGCAAGGCAGTGTTCTGCTAGTAAGGTAAATAACCGATGTCTGGTAAAGCAGTTTAGCTAACCCAACCTGATTTTGAGTAAGTGTGCCTGCTATCTAAAGTTGACCAAAATCAAGTTATTGTATCGATTTCCTTTTTAAATAAACATCGCGTTGGGAATTGTATTTTAAGGGGCATTTAATTTGAAAAAAAATAATGAATTTTTGTAATTAATTTACTGCATGCAATTCTTCAGAAAAAATAAAATGCTGATCCTTTACGGGGCGTCACTTGCATTGCTGTTTTTGCTGCTCAAGCTGATTGAATACCGTCTTTTATTAATTGATCATAGTGTTGAATTTTTTGTGGGTAGCATTGCCCTGTTGTTTACAGCATTGGGCATCTGGCTGTCCCGAAAGATATTGGGGCCAAAAAGGGAAACGACCATCATCGAAAAAGAAAGGATTGTGGAGAAGGAAATATTAATTGCAAGTCCCCTGCCTTTTGTGCTGAATAACAAAGCCATTGAAGCGGCTGATTTGAGTGCGAGGGAACTGGAGGTACTGGAGCTGATTGCAAAAGGGTTTAGCAACCAGGAAATTGCCTCAGCTTTATATGTATCCGTTAATACCATCAAAACACATATCACCAACCTGTTTTTTAAGCTGGAGGTAACCCGGCGTACACAGGCTGTTGAAAAGGCAAAAAAGCTTTCTATCATACCATAAACGATCATACTTTGGTATTAAAAACAGCTAGCACAAATGAAAATCACCCGAAAGTATGAGCCATATAAGCGGGGCTTTGTGCATCTTACAGCCATAAAATCATTCACCTAAAACTTTTTTGTATGAAAAAAATTGTTCTTCGTTACGGTCTGCTCGGCGGGCTGGTAGTCGGCTTGGTAGTTGCTGTGTCCACTTTGTTGGGTGTATATACCGGCCATGTAGAAGGAAGCATGATCATTGGTTATGCATCCATGATACTGGCATTTTCGCTGATATTTGTCGCACTTAAAAATCTCCGGGATAAATTGTACGAAGGAACAATCTCTTTTGGAAAGGCTTTTAAAGCGGCCATGTTAATCACGGCGGTAACCTCGTCCATTTATGTAGCGGTATGGCTGATTTGTTATTACTTTTTTATCCCCGATTTTATGGAGCAATACAAGGTTTACACCTTAAACAGCGCAAAAGCCAATGGATTCAGTGAAGCAGAAATCTCGAAGCAAGCAGCCCAAATGCAATCTTATTCCGATCTGTATAAAAATCCATTGTTTGTAATATTGTTCACCTATATGGAAATTCTGCCCGTGGGTGTAATCGTGAGCCTGGTAGCTGCGTTGGTTATCAAACGAAAGGTAATTAGTATACAGCCGGAACAACTGTATCCAACTGGCACTGTGTAAGGAGGGTAGTATAGCTGGAAGAATATAGGCTCTTAATTTGGTCCTTGTTAGTAGCCGTAAATCTATGAAATGTAATTTTGGGATGGCTATTGACGCCTCAATAGTCCTTACTTCTCCACCGTTGCGGCTATTACGAATTATATAGTTTATTCTATTACGAACGCCCCCGTTGTATGTTTTCACCAACCGGCGAAGCGTTGTGTAGTTTAGCATGTGTAATATTATAGGAGTCGTAAACTTGAGAAAAGCAAGTAAGCTGTATTATTAAATGATCACAATTTCCCCGGGGTTGGCTTAAGCCCCGGTCATAAGAGAAAGCGGGTGCATTTCAAATCCGATAGCTATCGGATGTCGCTCCCTTTTTCGGTGCGGGGGGACACGGAGCGAGGCTGGGCCGTTGTTGGTGTCCTTCACTAACCACCTTGCGCTGCGATAATTTGAAATGCACCCGAGAAAACGGCACTGTCCCCGGATAGCAAGTTTTCCTTTATAATGAGTAGGCAAAAAAGGGTGGGTTTTTATTAAGTCGGGGGTATCCAGAACGCTCAGGTGCTATGGTGAGAATATCCCCCCAAGGAGAAAATTTAATGAGCAGTTAACTTTTACTGCCCAAGCAATTGTCTACTTTCACTGGATGATAAAATGGCTTTCTCTTTTTTTTCTACCAGTATTTTGTTTTGCCCAACCAATATACCAGTATAAAAACCTTGTACTCGAAGGCGGGGGTGTACGTGGACTTGCTTACGCAGGTGCTTTTAGTGAACTGGAGAAAAAGGGTATTTTGCAAAATCTTGAAAAAGTAGCCGGTACATCAGCGGGTGCAATAGCCGGCTTAATGATTAGTGTGGGGTATAGTGCAAAAGAAGTGGATAGTATCATGCGTTCTTTGCCGGTAGAAGAATTCAATGATGGGCGGGGAGGAATAATTGGTAAATACCGGCGTGTAAGAAAACAATATGGCCTGTACAAAGGCAAAAGGTTTGAGCTTTGGCTACAGCAACTGATAAAATTTAAAACCGGCAATGATCAATTAACATTTAACCAACTCCACCAGCTTCATTTACAAAATAATTTATTCAAAGATTTTTATTGTACCGCCACCAACCTTAGCAAACAACAACTGGATATTTTTTCATACGAGCATACACCGGCGATGTCAGTTGCTTTAGCCGTAAGAATCAGTGGAGGATTACCGTTTTATTTTGAGCCTATTATCCTAAACAACCAGTTTCAAAAAATTGAAAAGGCAGATACAGTTTCATTTAGAAATTACTATGTAGATGGTGGGATGATCGCTAACTACCCAATCAGCATTTTTGACACCTGTGACAATAAAGGCAATCCATTGCAATGTGATAAACTAAAATTCAATCCCCAAACACTGGGTATTAAACTCGAAAGGGCGGCGCAGATAGATTCCATCAAAAACAATAGCAACAATATCCCACCTTTTATGATCAGGTCGTTCAAAGACTATATTCATGCATTCAATAACCTGGTAATAGAAACACTCAACAGGAAATACCCCGACCGTGAAAATGAGAAAGGAAGAACCATCTACGTAAGTTATGGGTCAATCGCATCAAAGGTTCGCAAAATGAAACCTGCAGAAAAGGAAATGTTGTATAATAATGGGGTAAAAGCTGCAACCGATTTTTTTGAATCGCAAGAGTAGTTTTCATGGATGGTCAATGAAAACATTTAATATTCACCATCCATGGAAAGCAGATCTTTATAGAATAACCAGCGAACGGTAACGTTGTATCATTGGGTTTGTTACAACAATCCTCCAAATACTTTCTTCAGGATTTCCGTAGTTCTTGCCACAGGATTCTCCCTGATGTTTTTTTCTTCTTTCGCTACTAAATCAAACAATGCATTAGTTGCCCTGTCGGTTACAAAGCTGGGTAAATCAGGGTTAATTTTATTAAAGGTGGTGGGAAAATTATTATAGGTATTTACAATATCACCATAGTATTTAGTGGCATCAACCTTGCTCAATGAAGATTTGATAACTGGTAAGAAGGCCGTAGTTAATTTTTCCATCGTTTTTATCCTGAAGTAATGAGTGGCGCTTGTATCACCCCCTCTCACAATATTGATGGCATCGGTTAAGGTCATTTGTTTGATGGCATCAATGAAAATTGGTTGGGCAAAGCCTGCCGCATCTTCGGCACCCCTGTTAATTTGTAAGATAGCCTTATCCACTGATTTGCCGAGGCCGAGGCTACGTAAAGTATTTTCAATTTTTTTAGCATCTGGTGGCAATAATATTTTGTAGAATGCATCGCCAAAAAATCCATCCTGTTTGTTCAACTGCATGGTAGCTTTTACCAATCCCTGGCTTAATGCTTGTTTAATGCCCTGTGCCGCTTCGGCTTGTGTAACTCCACCAAGCCCGCCGGTTTGTGGTAATTGTTGTAAAATATCACAACTGTTAAATAGGGCAATACATGTAATGGCAACTAAAATTTTTTTCATCTTGCTGGTTTAAGTAATCGGTACATTCAAGTATCCTGCCAAACTTATCTGCCAGGACGGTTTTCCCGTTATTGAAGAATCGGTTGCAAGCGGTATCTTCGCAAAAACTTTCACTACCAGTATGAGTATTCACCATTTATCCGAACAGGAAATCATTCGCCGACAAAAATTAGCAGAGCTTAGAAGACTGGGAATTGATGCATATCCTGCCCCATTATATCCTGTAAATACCACCTCGGCGTATATAAAAGAAAATTTTAAAGGCGAAGAAAATAAAACATTGTTTTCAGATGTGTGTATTGCAGGACGGATTATGAGTGTAAGAGACATGGGTAAAGCCAACTTTGCCGTAATACAGGATGCTGTAGGAAAAATTCAATTGTATATCAAGCAGGATGATATTTGCCCGGGCGAAGATAAAAGTATGTACCAGACGGTTTGGAAAAAGCTGGTTGACATTGGTGATATTATTGGTATCAGGGGATATGTATTTACAACCAAAACCGGTGAAACATCTATACATGTACAGGAGTTTACCATGCTCACCAAATCACTTCGGCCGTTGCCGATTGTAAAAGAAAAAGATGGGGAAGCTTTTGATGAAGTAACCGATCCGGAATTTCGTTATCGCCAGCGTTATGCGGACCTGATAGTAAACCCGGCTGTAAAGGAAACCTTTATAAAGCGTACCAAAATGATGAATGCCATCCGTGAGTTTTTAAATGACCGTGGTGCGCTGGAAGTGGATACACCTGTATTGCAGAGTATTCCCGGCGGAGCGGCGGCAAGGCCGTTCAGCACCCACCACAATGCATTGGATGTACCAATGTACATGCGTATAGCCAATGAATTGTATTTAAAAAGACTGATAGTAGGTGGCTTTGAATGGGTGTACGAATTCAGCAAAAACTTCCGCAATGAAGGAATGGACAGAACACACAATCCCGAATTTACCGTATTGGAATTTTATGTAGCCTACAAAGATTATGAGTGGATGATGGAAACCACGGAGCAATTATTGGAGAAGGCGGCCCTTGCGACAAATGGAACATCCAAAGTGATGGCCGGCGAAAATGAAATTGATTTTAAAGCTCCTTATAAAAGAATCACGATGTACGATTCCATTAAAGAGTTTACCGGTTTTGATATCAGTGCAATGGATGAAGACGGTATCCGGAATGTATGCCAACAATTAGGTATACACGCAGATAGCAAATGGGGCAAGGGCAAACTGATTGATGAAATATTCGGCGCCAAATGCGAAGGCAATTATATTCAGCCAACTTTTATTACCGATTACCCGGTAGAGATGAGTCCGCTTACCAAAAAGCACCGCAGCAAACCCGGACTGGTAGAGCGTTTTGAATTGATGTGTAATGGCAAAGAAATTGCCAATGCTTACAGCGAGTTAAACGATCCGCTGGAGCAACGGGAACGCTTTGAAGAACAGACCAAACTAATGGAACGGGGTGATGATGAAGCAATGTTTATTGACCATGATTTTTTACGTGCTTTGGAATATGGGATGCCGCCCACCAGTGGTATTGGCTTTGGTATCGACCGGATTGCTATGTTGCTAACCAACCAGCATTCTATACAGGATGTATTATTTTTCCCCATGATGCGGCCGGAGAATTTTGAATAAGTAAGTATGGGAGTATGTGAAGAAATAACATTACCAGTGAAATTGATTGCTGCATAGTTCTATTAAATTTTTTAACACAGCGCCATAGATTGTAGCTATTTTAAGTAATAAATATTTCAGGTGCCGAAATTATATATCATCGCAGGTTGTAATGGAGCCGGAAAAACTACCGCATCTTACACGGTTTTACCGGAAATGCTCAATTGCAAAGAGTTTGTAAATGCAGATGAAATTGCGAAAGGGCTTTCTCCTTTTCAACCGGAGTCAGTTTCTATCCAGGCTGGACGGATTATGCTGCAAAGGGTTGATGAACTTATAAATCAGGAAGTCGATTTCGCATTTGAAACAACTCTTACCACGCTTTCCTATCAAGACACAATTAAATTTGCAAAGGAAAAAGGGTATAGCATTACGCTAGTATTTTTTTGGCTAAACAATGTCAGTTTAGCTCTTGAAAGAGTAAAAACAAGAGTTTGTGAGGGTGGTCACAGCATACCTGAAGATGTAATAATCAGACGATATAATAAAGGAATAAATAACTTACTAAACGTTTTTGTAAATTTATGTGACTATTGGATAGTCATCAATAATTCAACGGAACAGTCTTTTATTATTGCAGAACAAAATATAGAGATGGGTACAATAGTATACAATAAGGAAATATGGGATATAATTAAAAATTACGGTAAATGAAACCAACAAAAGAAGATTATATTGAATTGACTGAGAAAATAAAAAAGGGCCTCGACTTAACTTTTAAGAAGCTTTTAAAGGAAAAACGCCTGAAAGACCAGTATTTTGTTTTTTCTGAAAATGGCAAAATAATAAAAGTGAAGGCAAGAGATATAAAAGATTAGAATGAATGCGGCCATTACCAAAATAAGATTGTCTTAAATTTTTATTTCTCTCTATAATACGCTCAACAATCCTCCCTTCTATCAATCTTCCTTCTTCATTACCTCCAAAAAAACTATCTTGAAAACCAAATTATAAACAAAATTCAATATGCTATCCTTTGTTAAAAAGTATCTCCTGTTTTTAGTATTTTTTCTAATCAGTTTTTCAGGCAGTGCCCAGAAAAATGAACTTACCGATGAACAATATTTTAAAAGCAATTTTAAAGGAATTATTCAATCGCTGCCCGTTGTGACCAAATGGATGGATGACGGTCATTTTATTTTATTGAGAGAAGGCAAAAGATTTACGGTAGATGCCAAAACCGGAATTGAAACAGAGACTACAGAAATCAACACAAAAGCAGTTGAGCCCGATAAAGCAGTTGCATATAATAAAAACGGTGATTTGTACATAAAACTAAATGGCACAGAAGTTCAGCTAACCAGCGATAAAGTAAAAAAATCAAACCCCACTATGAGTCCCGATGGTAATTATGTGGCCTTTACAAAAAAGAACGACCTGTACACCATCAATATCAATACAAAAAAAGAAAACCGCTTAACCAACGACGGCAGCGACCTTATTTTAAATGGATATGCAAGCTGGGTTTATATGGAAGAAATATTAGGACGGGCAACCCAGTATCGGGCATTTTGGTGGAGTCCGGATAGTAAAAAAATCGCATATTTCAGAAGTGATGACAGTAAAGTGCCGGTATTTACAATCACCAACGCAAAAGGATTACATGGTGAAGTAGAGAACACCCGTTATCCAAAAGTAGGTGACCCGAACCCGTCGGTGAAAGTAGGGATTGTAAGTGCGGATGGTGGCGAAATAGTGTGGACAAAAACTGATGAAAAAGCCGACCAGTATTTTGGAATGCCTTGCTGGAAACCAGATGGCAGTGCATTGCTGGTGCAATGGATGCCACGAAGCCAGGATCAATTGAAAATTTATGCAGTAAACCCATCCACCGGTGAGCTAAAAGATTTTTATACCGAGCAACAAAAAACATGGATCAGCCTGGATGAAGGCAACCGGATTTCATTTCTGAAAAACGGCCAGGGATTTGTTTTAAAAAGTGATCAAACAGGTTGGGATCATTTGTATTATTACGACATCAATGGAAAACTGATTAGTCCCGTTACATCCGGAAAATTTACGGTCACCAACCTGGAGTATATCGATGAAAAAAATAACCTGGTTTACTTTTCCGCCAGGGGCAGGGAAAATACAGCCCGAAAAGATTATTATAGTATTAGCCTGAATGGTAAAAATCTAAAGCGGTTAACCTTTGGAGATTATAACCATTCATTTATCAGCCCTTCACCCAATGGTACTTACTTTGTAACTACTTACAGTAATGCTGCTACTCCCACTAAAATAACGCTGGTCAACAATAAAGGAAAAATTATAAGGGAATTGGGAGATAGTAAGGACGCAGGTTTTGATGATGTTAACCTGGCCAAAACGGAGTTGCTTCGGGTAAAAAGCGATGATGGATTATTTGATTTACCCATGAAGGTTACCTGGCCGGTGAATATGGATCCGGCAAAAAAATATCCCGTGCTTATTTCAATTTATGGCGGTCCGGATGCGGGTACCTGCTGGGACACCTGGACCTTGAGTAGCCAGCAACAGTGGTATGCAAAAGAAGGATTGATACAGGTGGTAATGGATCACAGGGCAAGCGGGCATTTTGGAAAGGATGGCGTAAATTATATGCATCGTGATCTAGGCCATTGGGAACTGGTTGATTATACAACTATGGTTAAATGGCTGATAGCAAACAAACAGGCCGACCCTTCAAAAATTTGTATTACCGGTTTTAGCTATGGAGGATATATGAGCACCCTTGCATTAACAAAAGGGGCGGATGTATTTACCCATGCGATGGCAGGCGGACCGGTTACAGACTGGACATTGTACGACTCCCATTTCACTGAACGTTTTATGGACTTACCGTCTGAAAATCCGGAGGGGTATAAAACGGGCAATGTGATGAATTATGTAGATAAATATAAAGGCATGTTACAGATAGTACATGGAGAGATTGACGAGAATGTACACATGCAAAACAGCCTGCAATTGATCAGCAAATTACAGGATGCTAAAAAGGAATTTGAAATGATGGTGTACCCTGGCGGGAAGCATGGATGGGGAGCAAATAAAGGAATACATTTTCAAAATTTAAAAACACAATTCATTTATAAATATTTACTGGATAAGCCGGTAAATAAAATGATGCTGAAATAAATGGTCGACGTAATTTTAGTAGTGCCTGACGAACTTGAAGTACCTGCTCCGAATAATCTTTTGTTTATACGAAAAATGCAATACAACGGCAAAAAAAAGCCCTGAAAGGGCGCAAGATATCAGCCCGGGGTGAAGCTCCCGGGCATAATTTTTTTTACACAAACAAATCATTATACAACTGTGCCCCAGGCACAACAGAGTATTTGCTTAAGTCTGTAATTCCTTCCGCAGCCAGCACATCTTCATCTATAAAAGTATTACCGGTACATTGGGTAGATGGCTTGGATAAAATATAATATGCTGCATCTGCAATAATATCCGGTGTACGGCTCATATTCATCAACATTTCACCGCCTAATAAATTCTGAACAGCCGCTGTTGCAATGGTAGTTTTTGGCCACAATGCATTTGCCGCAATATTGTATTTTTTCAATTCTGCCGCAAGGCCCAACGCAATCATACTCATATTGTATTTGCTCATCGTATAGGCAAGGTGGTTCGAAAACCATTTCATATCCATATTAACCGGCGGTGATAAATTGATGATATGCGGGTTAGTGGCTTTCTTCAAAAAAGGAATGCAGGCCTTACAAACAAAAAAAGTTCCCCTTACATTGATGTCATACATCAGGTCGAACCGCTTTGCCTCCGTTTGTTCTGTGTTGGTTAAAGAAATTGCGGAAGCATTGTTGATCAAAATGTCGATACCACCAAATTTTTCTACTGCCCGGTTTACTACCTGCTGCACCTGGTCTTCAAAACGAATATCACATTGCACCGCCAGCGCCTTACCACCTGCCGCCTCCATTTCAGCAGCAGCAGAATAAATAGTTCCCCCCAATTTTGGATTTTCTTCCACGCTCTTAGAGGCAATTACAATATTGGCGCCTTCTTTAGCCAGCCGCAAACCGATGGCTTTACCAATACCACGGGAGGCACCCGTAATGATCACAGTTTTGTTTTGAAATGACATAGCAATTGTTTTTCCAAATCTAAACAAAAAGTGGGTGAATGCGATTTCGTTTTTATGCGGCAGTATTTTTTTTGCATGTACCTTTTTATCAATCCAGCCAGGTAGCCAGGCATATAGGTAATACAAAAACTGTTTTATCAATTGAGGGTTGAACGCAGAACAGCCTTGGTAAGCAGCTACCTTTCAATAGATCATATTGTAACCGTACAGTTGTACTCCCGTATATGGATGTTATTTTTACTTCGGCGTTATATTTTTAGTATGCGTACCATTTGGCTTAATGTAGAAAAGTAATAAAGGAAAGAAGATAGATATGGCAGAGGCGATGAACTAGTGTTTCCCGCAAAGACGCAAAGGAGCAAAGAAGTAAAGTTGCTTTTTCCTGCAAAGGACCAATGGTATTTGGCGTTCTCTTTTCTTCGTGTTGCATTTAAAACCCAACCAATGCTATTTCGGACACATTAGCAATTCATTTAAATGTTTCTGATAAACATGAAAAACGCAAAAGCACCAAGTTTATAAACTTTGTCCTTTGCGTTTTTTTCTTTGAATGAAAGAATTAACCCAATACCGCTTCGTGTGTAATATTGGTATTTAATAATTTTGAGATAGGGCAATTCGCTTTTGCATCTGCTACTGCTGCTTCAAATTGTTCCTGGTTGATGCCTGGTATTTTTGCGTTTACTGCCAGGTGCGATTCGGTAATGGTGCCGGCAGCAGGATCCAGTGTAATGGTGCATTCTGTATTAATTTCATCGGCGGTAAAACCGGCTGCATTTAAAACAAAACTCAGCTTCATACTAAAACATCCTGCATGCGCTGCAGCTACCAGTTCTTCAGGATTGGTTCCAATTCCATCAGCAAACCGGGTGTTATATGAATACTGCGATTTATTCAATACGGTACTTTGAGTGGTTAAGTTACCAGTACCTTCTTTACCTGTGCCGTTCCATACGGCCGTTGCGTTGCGTTTCATTGTGTTGTTTTTTATTGTTTGGTAAAATATGTTTCGTTAAAGCCTACCATTATCTTGTTATTCATTTCTATCACCGGCCGCTTAATAATACTTGGATATTCTATCATTAATTGAATGGCTATTTTTTCATTGGTTACCAGTTGTTGTTCTGCCGGCGGTAAACTTCGCCAGGTGGTACTCTTTTTATTTAACAACAATTCCCAGCCTACTTCCTTGCACCACGCTGCCAGTTTTTCTTTTTTGATACCGTATTTTTTATAATCATAAAATTCAACCCGGATATTTTTCTTTTTATACCAGTCAAGCGTTTTCCTGATCGTATCACAATTGGGTATTCCGTAAACAGTTATTGTATGCATATTAAAATTCAGGTAATGCGGGTTTTGTTTTCATGATCGCTTCTATTTTTTCCGTCACTTCAGGTGTAAGTATCTTCAATACTTCCAATGCCTTTAGGTTATCCAGCAATTGCTGTTTTTTGGTAGCACCTAAAATGGCTGTACTTACATTTGGATTTTTTATACACCAGGCAATACTTAATGAAGCAGTGCTTACACCCAATTTTGCAGCTAATTCACCCAGCTTTTTCACCTTCTTCATTTTGTCATCGGCCACCCATTTGTCTTTCAGCCAGTCAAATCCTTCCAGTGCAAAGCGGCTACCTTTTGGAATGGCATCATTGTATTTTCCGGTTAAAAGCCCTGCTGCCAGCGGGCTCCAGATGGTGGTACCCAATCCCACATTTTTATAAATTTCCAGGAACTCATTTTCAATTTTATTTCTCTCAAATAAATTGTATTGCGTTTGCTCCATGGTTGGCCCAATCAACCGGTACTTTTCAGCTACCCGGTGGGCTTCCATTATTTCTACGCCGCTCCATTCACTGGTACCCCAGTATAAAACTTTGCCTTGCTGTACCAGGTGGTTCATCGCCCACACGGTTTCTTCAATGGGAGTGTTCTTGTCGGGACGGTGGCAAAAGAACATATCCAGGTATTCCACTCCCAAACGCTCCAACGCTTCATTACAGGCTTCTATCAAATGCTTTCTGCTATTCCCGGTTTGGTTGGGTTTATTCGCTTTTCCGTGCCAGCCAAAAAATGCTTTCGACGAAACAGTGTAGGAGCTACGGTCCCATTTTTTCTTCTTTAAAATCCGGCCCATCATTTTTTCGCTTTCTCCCAGTGCATAGGCTTCGGCATTATCGAAAAAATTGATGCCATTATCATACGCAATACCCATTAGTTCATCCGCTGATTTGTCATTGATTTGCTTGCTGAAACTTATCCAGCTTCCAAAAGATAAAACACTTACCTGTAAACCCGATTTTCCCAAACGACGATATTCCATGCTTATTTTTTTAAAAGTTTAAAGGTACAATAACATAGCAAGGCTTATAAGTTATTTCATTAATTTCCTTAATCCGGATATTGGGAAGCCGGCACTTTTATAAACCCGGTTGATTGGATAATATGCCATTCTTTAAAATCCTGCCTGGCTTCCATTCCTATACCATTTATGATCTGTGTTCGGGTGCGGATGCGAACAGGTTTATCTGTATAAAATTCGGTACCGGTTCTTTTCACGTCCCAATACAATTCATCACAGTATAGTGTATCGCCCAACACATTGATGACCCTTACGCTGTCTTTTAAAAAAACGATGCTCTGGGTTTCTTTATATTTTGCGTACCGGGCATCCAGCTTGCTTTCTATGCTGTCGCTGTTTTTTTCGTTGTAAAAGTCAACGTGGATGGTATTGGGAAATTCAACATAAGCAACGGTATCCTGCACCCGGTACATCAGGGGGCTTCTTAATATAGCCTTTCTTTTACCACCCACCGAGTAGTGGACGATAACCGTTTTCGCCTCTTCCACCCCCTTTCTTTTAGCGTTAAAAGCTTTAATCACATTCGGGTCATTTTCACAACTACCTAAAAAAAAACAGCCTGTAAGTAAGGCTGCAAATATTTTTATATTCCCTGGATGAATGGACATGTTTCGTGTGATGATTATTGATATTTAGCTCTTCCAAACCAAAGATCACTTAATGACAAACCTACACTAATCCGTAAAGTGCTTTCCCGAAGATTGGAATTTTTATCGCCTCGGCTTCCAAATTCGATCGCTGTATTCAACATGGAAGTCTGCGTTTCATAATAACTTTTCCTAAGTTTCAATGGAAAACCTGCGCCAAATGAAAAGCCATATTCCGGCAGGCTGCTATTTACCTTAACATGATCAGGCCCGTAATAAAATCCAAAACGGTACTTTACAAAACTAAAATATTTTTTATATGGTGTATTTTCTTTTAATGGAAAATACTCGGTACCAACCCTGATTTTCCAGCTATTTTGTACCAGGTCTCTCTGGCCGTAAAAACGGTAGTCCTGCCATTTCGTTGTTTCAAAATCAGCTCCAAATAGCCAGTTTACAGATTGGTAAGTAACGCCTATCCCTAAGGTAGCCGGGTATATCACTTCGCCTTTTTGATTATTGGTATAAATACTGTCGATGCGATATTTATTTCCAGCCGCATCAAACTGAACGGTTTCAATCGTTGCATCTCTATTGGCGGTCATGGTTTGCTTTAAATTGCCATACGCCCCAAAGCGAAGAATACTAATGTTTTTATTTTTTTTATGTTTTATTTTTTGCTCATACTGAATACCGCCATTTAAAAATAAGCCACCAAAGTTAGATTGGTTCTGGGTATTGGATTGAGCGTACTGAACAGTGTCATTTAGAAAGGTCAGGCGGGTACTATAATCTTTATTGCCAAACATATAACCACCGTTTACGCCAATACTAAAATCTTTGATGCGTAAACCTGTTCCCAGGTAAGCCTGGTTTAGTCCGCCACTACCTTCAAAAAGGGTACCTAAACTATCCACTCCCTGTAGTCGCTCCTGCTTAATAATCTTGTAGTTGATTTTCGATACCGGCCTCAGGCCAATATTCATTCCAAGATAAATATCTTTCTTATTTGCCTTTTTCATTTTGATTGGAAAACCAAGTTGCAGGTACGACATTACCGCATTGGTAGCAGAAAATCTTGCGGCAGGATTGGTGCTTTTTAAAGTTCTTCTGTCAGCTTCGGCACCAATATCAAAAATGGTGGCTTTTAAATTGCCATAACTGGCCGGGTTCACAAAATTAACACTGGAATAATCAGAAAATCCTGCTACGATACCACCCATACCCCGTGAAACGATATTTGATTTGGGAACAATATCACCTAAACCATAGCGGGAATAAGGAGAGTTTTCCTGTGAATAAACCGCATGCTGTAAGCCACAAGCAACGATGAGTACGGGTAAAAATTTAGAGATTGTTAGTTTCGCTGAGTGCATACAGTCCTTTGAATAAGAAATTTAAGTCTGCAAATATCTTGTTTTTAAGTTGACCGGCAAAATAGCCCGAATCACCCCCGGTTAAAACCACGTTAAAGTTGCCGTATTTTGAGGAATAATAATCGATGAAACCCTTTATTTCATAGGTAATTCCGGCAATTACACCGCTTTGTAAATTTGTTTTGGTATCGTAGCCAATTACCGGGAAATTCCAGTCTTTTTGCACCAAAGGTAATAATGCGGTATGCTCATTCATGGCTTTAAAACGCATTTCCATCCCGGGCGAAATGCTGCCACCAAGGAACTGATGGTTTTGATTAATAAAATTGTAAGTGATGCAACTGCCCAAACCCACTACCAGGTTATTTTTACCGGGGAAATAATGTACAGCCGCGGCAACCAGCGCCAGCCTGTCGGCTCCAATAGATTCCGGTTTACCAACCGGGGTAGTAAAATTTATTTTTGTAAGATGAGATAATTTGTGAAAGCTGGTTCGTTCAGCTAAAATTTGCTCTATATCGGGATTGTGAATAATTACTGATGATAAGATGGCTTTCTGAGGCTTGTATTGTGTAAGCAATTTCTCTATTGTAATAACACTGTCATCATGTAGAACCAACTCCTCTTTAAAAACCTCATTTTCAAAAATGGCGGCTTTTAACCGGGTATTTCCAAAATCAAGGCAAAGGGTGGTATGATTGATCGTTATTAGCTGATTATTCATAGTTAAGTGCAGTTTATTAATTATACCAGATTTCAAAAATTAATTGAACTGCAAATCTTAATGCAGCTTTTTTATATGATTGACATACAAATTCTTCATGCCGGAGTGTTTCAAAATCAACGTACATTTCTCTTTTCATGAACCATAAACAGAAAACTAAAAACAGCAAACGCTAAACCCGCTACAAATCAAACCCACTCAAATTTTTAAAATGCCCGTTCAGTTTAATCTTGTCTTTCAATGTTTCCATCTCCGATGCCACTGGCAATACTTTCAGCAGGTGTTGTTTTAAATATTCCTGCCGTTGCAGTTCGTGCATTAGCTGCAATAATTCATATTCTTCTGTAATGGATAAACCTGCATGGTGGGCCACTTCATAGCTCCATAGCTCATCATCCATTTTGCTAAATGTTTTGTTTACTTTCAAAATTGTGTGTAACTGGCGAATGCCTGTAATCACTTTCTCCATCAAAATGCGATTGCCATTGGCATGATTCTCCGGATAATTTACAATGGCGCCGCTGTATAATTTATCCGGAACCGACTTTAGTAATTCCAATATCCGAAAAACTTGGGTTCCTTTTGTTTTAATATCCATTTCGCCATTGTCATATACTTCCGTTATTTCAAGCAATTCCACCAGTGTACCCATTTCGCTTACTTTATTATTGAGCACAGCCGGAATACCGAAAGGTTTTTTACTCTCTATACAGTCGGTTATTAATTGTTTATACCGTGGTTCAAATATATGCAGGTTTAGCTCCTCGCCCGGATATACAACAATGCCGAGCGGAAATATAGGGATGAAGTTGGTCATTGTTTGAAATCAAATTTTACCGAAGATAATAACGAAAGCTGAAAACAAAGTTGCTGTGAAGGTTGGCATCCTTATAAAAAGGGCCTTTTATGTTTTATTAACCACAGCTTTTAGAAACAACAAAAGAAAGAGAATTTTTAAAAGCTTCTCTAACTCCCTTTCAGGGGATAGGGGGTGGTTATTATTTTTTGGAATTTGATTTATTTACGATCAATTTTGTTTGATGTGGCATCAATATTTTCAACAGATACAACAGGGCGACATTAAAGCCCTGGCCCGTTGTATTTCATTAATAGAAAATGAAGTACCCGGGTACGAAGAATTGCTGCAATTATTGCCGCCATCCGGCAAGCCAATCATAGGTGTTACGGGCCCCCCCGGAGCAGGTAAAAGTACATTGACAGATGCACTGATAGGCACGCTGGTAAACGCTGGTAAAATGGTAGGCATACTTTGTATTGATCCATCTTCACCATTTAACTTGGGTGCCTTGTTGGGCGACCGTATAAGAATGAGTGACTGGTATAATAACCCGAATGTATTCATCCGTTCATTGGCAACAAGAGGTTCGTTAGGTGGATTACATCCTAAAATTATTGAAATAAGCGACTTATTGAAAGCCGCTCCTTTTGATTATATCATTATAGAAACGGTAGGTGTGGGGCAAAGTGAAATTGAAATTGCAGGATTGGCGGATGCAACCATCGTGGTGGTAGTACCTGAAGCGGGTGATGAAGTACAAACAATGAAAGCCGGTTTAATGGAAATAGCAGACATCTTTGTTGTAAATAAATCGGATCGCCCGGATGCAGATTTGTTTGTGCGGAATTTAAGGCTGATGTTAGCACCGGCTTTTCATAAAAAAGACATACCGATACCGGTTATAAAAACAATTGCCTCGCAAAAAAAAGGAATCGAAGAATTGTATGAAGCGATCATAGCCCTCATCAATTTGCACCTGCTAAACGACAAGCGATTCTGGCTGCTGGCAGAAAAAACCTATTTTCTCATTCAGCAAAAGCGCATGAAAGATATCAGTAAAGCTGAATTAAAAACCAGGATTGAAGCAGCCGGAAAGGATTTTAATTTGTACCGGTTTATTGAGAATTATTAGGCGTCCGATAAATGTTTGATAGTTGATTTTTTGATGTCAGATTTATTTCAACATACTCCATTGATTATAAAAGAGAAAATACTTTTACTCCGTTTCGTCCACCTCGTGTATGTTCTAACCCTTCTCAGAAATCCTTAGTTAGGAGTACTCAGCCATTTTAAGTATCACCAACGACCGAAGTCTCGCTTGTTAACCTTTTAAAGATAAAGAAAAGACCGGGACAACGTTCCGTAGGGACAAAAAATTGCTGTATTGTTTTTTAAGTTTTATCACAAATTCCATAGCGTAGTATTTTAATTTAATTAATTTTGAAAATGCGAAATTTTAGAATTAGTGCCCTCTTTGCCAATTATGTTGGGCCTTTTTGAAAACCTTTCTTTGAAGTTGAAGGAAAAGAATAATCCTGATGAAGCAGAGGTTCATGTATTCACAGGAGAAAACGGAACAGGTAAATCAACAATCCTTTATTTACTCACTGCTTTTCCAAATCAACATTTAATCTTGCCACGCATACAAAAAAAAATCTCTCAAATTTTAAAGTTGAAACCAGGTACACCTACTTTGCCCCTCATGACAATGAAGAAACATTCCATTTTGAGTCAATTGTTACAAAATATAAAGATGGACAAATTATATATGACGGATATCAAACAACAGCTATACACAATTACTGGAACAATATAGCAACGGGAATTTATCAATTTTATAAAAACCAATTTGCTTTATTTGCCTATTCAGGTTATAGAAGAGTTGAAAATTATCAACTAAACGAGGGGATTAAAGAATTAGAGACTATTCCTTTACGAAATGCTTTAAATTTTAATGAATCAATCGACCATACCCAACTACTCCAATGGATAGCAAACATAAAAACTAAAGAGGCCCTGTCCTTGGCAAAGAATGATAAATCTAAGGCAGACAAGTACAAGAATGCCATTGAAAAAAATTGAAATTGCTGTTTATCAAATTACGGATTTACAAATTCACTTTGAATTGGAAGACGATCCCTTAAGTGTAGTATTGAAATTAAAAGATGAAAAAATTGATTTTAGTTTATTGCCGGATGGATTGAAATCCATTATTAGCTGGATAGCCGATTTATTAATGAAAATGGATAGAATTCAATGGGAAGGCGAAGTTGAAATTTTTGATCGAAATTTTATTTTATTCCTTGATGAAATTGAAGTCCACTTACATCCGGCCTGGCAAAGGAAAATCTTGCCCGTAATCAAAAAGCTGTTTAAAAATGCACAAATATTTATTTCAACGCATTCTCCGTTTGTTGTTGGTTCTGTAGACGGAGCATGGGTTTATAAATTCAGAACTCCTGATTTGGAGCAAACAAGAGTTATCCCGTTTTAAAAATAATGGTTAAATCTGTTTGGGGGTAAAGCGTTTTGGTTTCGTTCATTTGGTCACATAAGGATTTTAGTAGTTCAT
>Ga0335397_10000692_pt1 | contig 45106 bp, 46 predicted proteins | sample MAT04_FD_205740 | JGI IMG/M metagenome (GOLD analysis project Ga0335397, IMG submission 205740) | Freshwater microbial communities from Lake Fryxell liftoff mats and glacier meltwater in Antarctica - MAT-04 (spades assembly) (version 2) ... | reverse complement strand
TGTCGCTCATCCGATTCACCAAGAAGACTGACATCGACGGAGGTTGTCACATCGACGCCGCGCCTTCTTAAGCCGCGGGCGATGGCCTGGTTGACATGCTCATCAAGATGAAACCGCATCGCTGGAAGGTCCGCGTCTTTCGTTTACTGCTCGATCCAGAATACTGGCCGGACTCTGCTGACGAAACATTTGGACGAAATCCTCATCCGCGCGTAATTCCCGCTGAATATCCGCGCGATGATCGAAATAATACGACAAGGCGGCATGGACCTGCGCTAACGACAAATGCGGCAACGCTTCAACGATCTGATCCGGCGTCAGCCCTTGAAACTCCGCCATTACCGCCACATCCTGCACGCGGACACGTGTGCCATCGATAAAAGCACGATCCTGCCCAGCGCGATTGGGACGAATTTCAATGTGTGTGGCGATCATCGGCATGGTTGGGCCTTTCGTCACTTCCCCGCGATCAGCATCTGCGGCTGCATCTTCTCCGCGAGAGTCATCACGAACTGATACATCAAATCGAGCGAGTGCTGCACCTGCTCGGCGGTGATCGTCAGCGGCGGGGCCACTCTCAGCACTTTGCCGGCCAAGGCACCCAATAGATGCACGCCGTCCTTGCCGTCGCCCAGGTAGCACGCCTCGACGATTTTCGCGGCGACTTCCGCCGGAGTGAGATCACCCACGGCCGCACATTCAAGTCCATACACACCGGCCTCGCCCCGAATGTGACTGATCAGGCCCGATTCCTTCAGGCGATCCAACCCCGCGAAGAACAGCGGCTCCAGCTCATTCACATGCGACATCAGGTCAGTCGCCTCGAACTCATCCAAGGTGGCCAGCACCGCGGCACATGCCAACGGGTTCGCACTCCAGGTGTCGGAGGCTTCGCCGAACTTCATGTGCGAAACAACACTGCTGCTGCACGCCACCGCGGCGACAGGCACGCCGTTGCCCAGGCCTTTGCCGAGGATCACCATGTCCGGTTCAACGCCATACTTCTCGAAGGCGTACATCTTGCCCGTGCGGCCGAAGTTCGCCTGAACTTCATCGAACAGAAACAGCAGATCATGTTCGCGGCAGAACTTCTGCAACATCTGGTGATACTTCACCGGCGGATGATAGCTCCCCCCGCCACCAAGATACGGTTCCGTGATCAGGCACGTCAGCCGGCTGCCGAACTGATGCCACAGGGCGTGAAGTTCCTGTTCGTACTTCTCCAGCGAGATCGAATCGAAATCGAGACTGTGATCGCTGATCTCGTCCATCGGAAAGCTGATGAACTTCACTCGCGGATCACGCTCGGCGTCCTTTTCCGACCCCGTGACGGCATTCGCCAGGCCCTTCTTCCCGTGAAATCCGAACCGCGTGGCAAGAATCATGTCGCGGCTGCGATCGCGGGCCATCGCCGCCCAGAGGGCCTTCTGAATCGCTTCTGAACCCGACGCGGCCCACATGATGGTATCGAGCCGCTTGCCGTGCGCGGTCGACCGGACACTGTTAAGCAACCGCTGCGACGACCGTGCTTCGATCTCGGTGATGGCGTTGTATGCCGTCAGTGTGATCGCATCGCAATACGCATCGGCCGATTTCTCCGGCGAACCAAACAGCATGTCGGGCTTCCAGCCCATGTAGCCCGCGAATCGCTGCATCCACCGGCGGGGATTATGGCCCAGATTGCTGACCAGCACGCCCGACGAGAAGTCGTACAACCGGCGGCCTTCCGGCGTGAAATGAAACACGCCGGCCGATTTGGCGAACACCGCTTGCGACGGCGTATAAGTCCGCAATGCCGACGGCTCCGTCTGGGCCACAATCTGGCGAATAGCGTTGGACTTGGTTTCCCCGGCAAACTGAATCGGCTTCGTCATGTCGAGTCTCAAAATCAGGAACGGAAATCGGAGCGAGTTCGTAACGTAGTTTGACGTGTCCGGCCACCGTTGGCCAGTGAGATCTGACAACACCGATTTTCGAGCGGGCGGCGTCAGTCCCCGGATTGTGCTCGGACTGCGGTTGAAGTCACATTCAGGGGGCTGACGCCCCCCGCTCGCAAATTACTTCGCCTTCACTTTTTCCACTTCCAACCCACGGCCCATGAGCTTCACTTCGGACGGCAGCACCCCCGTCTCCAGGTAGATGATCGTCAGGTCCCGGTCGTCCTTCTCCAGCACAATTGCTCCCGCCATGTCTTCCAAAGTGACAGACAGTTCCTTCCACCCGCCGGCTTTCAGTTTCTTCGCGAGGGCCGCGGCGAACGGTTTCGCTTTGCCGTTCCCCACGTGGAACTTGATCTCTGATTTGTCCGTCTCGACATTCTTCGCATCGGCCGGCAGCGCGATCTTGAGCGTCTCCAGCTCGGGTTCATCCGGTGTCGTCGCTGTTGGCTTCTCTTTTTCTTTCTTCCGCTTGGCGAGTTCCGCTTTGATCTGCGCGTCGATCTCCGCGACTTCTTTCGCCGTTTGGAAATCAACACCCACCCGCACCTGGCCTTCAAACTCCGTCATGTTGACTTCGATCAGGTCTTTCGCCGGATTGCGGTAAATGAAGAAGCTGTGATTGCCGTCTTCAATCGGCTTGTCCGTGGTCGGCTTCCAACCGTCCGCGGCGAGTTTGTCGTTGTAAAACTGGTAGATCGCGGCGAAGCCCGCTTCGATGTCGTCCGCCGCGTAATCGAAGAAGAGATGCTTGGTCGAATCCGAGTATTGCAGCTGCACCGTTTCCGCTGGCGCGGGGATGTCGGCCGACAGTTGTTCCGTCGAAAATGTGATCGCCGTTTTGTTCCCCAGCGCCGGGGCCGTCATCACGTCGGCACTCAACCGCAGGGCGTTCTGTTTGAAGAACATCTGATTGCCCGCGGTGCCATAGGGTTCCCAACCCTGCGCGACCAGCAATTTCGTCAGTTCAGCGGCGACATCCTCCCGCTTCGCGTCGCTGAGGAATGCTTCCGTGATCGGAAAACTGTGCAATGGCTTGACCCCTTGGGGAAGAGGCAGTTTTTTCAGATCCAGCTTGCCGTGATTATGGATGATCACCATCGTTCCGTCGCCGATTTTGCTCGTGCTGAGCGAAAGGTGATAGCCGTCTTTCGCCAGCGTCGCGCTGCAGGAGTCATCACTGACGTAGGTATTGGGGAGTTCCTTCCATTTTCGCTTTTCGAACTCCGCCTGATAAAACTCGAATGCCGATTTGACATCCTTCGTCGTCGTATAGGTGAACCCGCCGACATGGATGCGGCCGACCTTTTCGTCGTCCTTCGTCGGCAACAGGGGCAGCGTTTCCGGATCGAAAACCTTCAACGCCTCCGCCACCGTCGGCGCGATCTTCTTCACCGGCTTGTCGGCGGCGATGGCGCTTCCCAGCGATGACACGAGGGCCACACACACGATCCCTGTCGAAACTTGTAGACGCATCAGATTTTCCACTGGAGACACGGATGACCAAAGCTCGCCGTCGGTGACGGCGGGACCCGGCGATGCCATCGCCGGGCTTTCACCCCGATTGCGGCAGATCATACAGCCGGCCGAAGCGCGTGAGAACCGTGTGCCGCAGCGCGGCATAGTCCGGCGAATGCCACTCCGCACTGGTGATCAGATCGAACGCCACCGGGCGAGCCTCCTCCAGCACGGCTTTATCGCGGATCAAATCGGCCGACCGTAACGGCAGCGTACCATGCTGCTTCACCCCCAGCACATCGCCCGGGCCACGCTGCTCGAAATCGGCCTCGGCGATCCGAAAACCATCGGCGGATTCCTCCAGCGCGCCGAGCCGTTTCAATCCCTCGACTTGCGTGCCATCGGAGAACAGGAAGCAGTACCCCTGAAACTTTCCGCGGCTGATGCGGCCGCGTAATTGATGCAGTTGTGACAGACCAAACCGCTCGGCATCAAAGATCGCCATCAGCGTCGCATTCGGCACATCGATGCCGACTTCAATCACTGTGGTGGTGACAATCGCATCGAGTTCGCCGTCGCGGAACAGCGACATCACCTCATCCTTCTGATCGGAACTCAATCGACCATGCAAGAGGCCGATGCGAAAGCCCTGCAATTCCTGCTGCTGAACCCGGCGGAAGACCGCCTCCGCACTCGAAGTCGACTGGTCATCCTCGTCCTCGGCAATGTCGATCCGCGGGCAGACGAGATACCCTTGCCGGCCCTCGCGCAGCTTTTGGCGAAAAAACTCCCAGGCTTTTTTGGCCCCCTCGCCATACACGCGGCTCGTCACCACGCGCTGCCGGCCCGGCGGCAATTCCCTGATCGTGCTCAAGTCGAGATCGCCGAATTGCGTGAGGCAAAGGCTGCGCGGAATGGGAGTCGCCGTCATCACCAGGACGTGCGGCTGCTGCTCGCCGGCGGAAAACTTGGCCCGCTGCTGCACGCCGAACCGATGCTGTTCGTCGATCACCGCCAGCCCGAGCCGCGCGAACTGCACGGCGTCTTGAATCACGGCTTGCGTGCCGATGATGAGCTGCATGCTACCAGTGCGAATCCGCTCCAATGCGTCCCGGCGCTGGGCCGCTGTCAGTTGTCCGGTGAGCAGACAGCGCTGGACACGACTGTGTGCCAATAATGTGTCGATCGTCTGCCAATGCTGGACGGCGAGCAATTCCGTCGGGGCCATCAGCACGGCCTGCACCCCGTTGGCGACCGCCGTCAGCATCGCATAAATGGCGACGGCTGTTTTGCCCGCGCCGACATCCGCCTGCAACAGCCGGTGCATGGCCTGGTCGCGGGCCAAATCCGCGGCCACTTCCCCAATCGCCTGATTCTGGCCCGCCGTCAACTGGAACGAAAACAACCGCCGAATGCGGCTGTCGATCTTCGCCGTCACAGGTAGCGCGATGGCCCGCCCCGGCGTCTTCCACGCCTGCCGCCGCAACGCCAGCGCGAGTTGAAACTCCAGCAGGTCTTCAAAGATCACGCGGCGAAAACCGGCCTGATACTCGGCCACGCTCGCCGGCGTATGGATTTGACGAACGGCCGTCGCGAGTGGCAGCAGGCGACAGCGATCGCGCAGCGGCTGCGGTAACTCTTCGGGAAGATACTGGGCATAGTCTTCCACAGCGGTCCGCGTGATTCGCCGCATCTCGTGCATCTTGAGGCCTTCCGTCAGGCCATAGCGGGGCAACACGCCGCCGGTGGTTTCCTCATCATCGAGTTGCAGCCATTGCACATTCGGGTGCCCGAACTCCCAGCGTTTGTCGCGGAACTTCGCCTTGCCGGAAAACAGCACCCGCTCGCCGTGCTGAAATTTGTGCAGCATGTACGGCTGATTGAACCAGACGCCGCGCACGAACCCGCCGTCGCATTTCAGCAGCACGGCCGTCATGTGTTTGCCGCTCGACGTATAGCGGGCATCACGGTCGACAACTTCCCCGCGTATCGACTGCACGACATCAGCCGCCAATTCATGCACGGCCCGCACCTGCGACAGATCCAGCACATCGCGCGGCAGATAAAACAACAAATCGCGGGCCGTGAAAAGTTCCAGCTTCGCCAACAACTCCGCCCGCACCGGCCCGACACCACGCACAAATTGCGCGGGGGTGAGGAGGGGATCATCGATGGAAGCGTCTGCGCTCATGCCGCCATCGTAAAGTCTGCTGAGCGAACTGACGAGCCGACTCGACAGATGGCAGACAACGTGATGTGTTAGACGTGCAAAAGCCGACGGGCGCGTGATTGCATGAGGGTCACAAAATGATAGGCCACCAGATAGCGGTCATATTCCTGGGCTTCAACCGGCGTCAGAATTCCGCGATTGGCCCGCTCGGCAAGCTGATCGATCCGCTGCTGGAGTTCTGGTTCCGCGCGTAACGACACGATCTTTTCCGCCGACTCAACCGTGAGGCAGTCGGCGATGGGAGCGATCATCTGATCCAGGAGGGTCGTTGACATGAATTCATCGTAACTTGATAAGTTATTGCCCGCCAGACGTGATCTTGATTCTTGCAGCGCGGACGCGTCTTCCCTGTAGGGTGCGGTCGAGGCTCTGCGAGGCCCACCGATATCTTATTCAGCCGTAACATTCATGATGGTGGGCCTCGTCAAAGCACTCGACCCACCCTACGGCTGATTTCCTACTTCACGCCAGAATTCCTTGCACAACCTCCCCATGCACGTCGGTCAGCCGGAAGTGACGGCCCTGGTTTTTGTAGGTGAGTTGCTTGTGATCGACGCCCAGCAAATGGAGCAGCGTGGCGTGCAGGTCGTGCATGCTGACCGGGTTCTCGGTGATGTTGTACGAATAATCGTCGGTCGCGCCGTAAGTCAGGCCGGGGCGAATGCCCGCGCCGGCGAGCCACATGGTGAAGCAGCGCGGATGATGGTCGCGGCCATAGGAATCGGCCGTCAGTTTTTCCTGGCAATACACCGTGCGGCCGAACTCTCCGCCCCAGATGACCAGCGTGTCTTCCAGCAGGCCGCGCTGTTCCAGATCGTGCAAGAGTGCCGCGCACGGCTGATCGGTGTCGCGGCATTGGCCGGCAAGTTGCTTCGGTAAATCGCGATGCTGGTCCCAGCCCCGATGAAACAACTGCACGAATCGCACGCCACGCTCGACCAGACGGCGGGCCAACAGACAGTTCGCCGCGAACTTGCCCGGTTCCCGCGATTCCGGCCCGTACATCTGGAAGACGTGCTCGGGTTCATCCGAAACATCCGTTAGTTCCGGGACAGAGGTTTGCATACGAAATGCGAGTTCATATTGCGAAATCCGCGTCTCGATTTCCGGATCGGCCGTGGTCTGCTGTTTGAGGCGATTCATTTTCGCGAGACCGTCGAGCATTCGCCGGCGGTCGGTCGAATCGAAGCCGGGCGGGTTGCCGAGATACAGCACCGGTTCCCCTTGCCCGCGAAACTTCACCCCTTGATGCTGCGTCGGCATGAAGCCGCTGCCCCACAACCGGTCGTACAACGGCTGATCATTGGGTCGGCCGGTCCCTTGGGAAATCATGACGACGAACGCCGGCAAGTCTTTGTTTTCGCTGCCCAGACCATACGACAACCACGCCCCGATGCTGGGCCGGCCCGATTGTTCGGTGCCGGTGAGGGCGAATGTGATCGCCGGGTCATGATTGATGGCCGCCGTGTGCATCGACTTGATGAAGCACAATTTGTCGGCGACTTTTGCCGTGTGCGGCAGCATGTCACACAGCCACGCCCCGCTGTTTCCATGCTGAGCGAAGTTCATGGTGGAAGGCGTGACGGGGAACGAATCCTGCTTGGCCGTCATCCCGGTCAGGCGTTGGCCCTGGCGGATGGAATCGGGCAGTTCCTTGCCGAATTGCTCTTTCAAACCGGGCTTGTGATCGAACAAGTCCAACTGCGACGGTGCCCCCGATTGAAACAGATAGATCACCCGCTTCACCTTGGGGTTCACAATCGGCGCAATAGAAACTTCATCCGCCGCAAAGCCCGTCGATTGAATCGACGGGACCAAGCTCTGCAGCGCCGCCGTGCCCAGTAGCGAAAGTGATCCCGTGAGCAAATGTCGGCGGGGAAGATTCATCGCAGGAAACATGTCAGACCTCTCATCTACTTCCCGAGCGGGGGGCGTCAGCCCCCTGATTGTGCGTGCTACAACATTGATGCCGCAATCAGGCGGCTCACGCCCCCCGCTCAGAAATCGGAATTATTCCTTCGTCACCATCTCATCCAGATTGAACACCAGCCCGGCGACGGCCATGTAAGCGGCGACTTCGCTGGCGGACAACTGCGGGTCGACCGGCGACTCACCGACTTTCAAAAGCGCCGCGGCTGCCTCCGGCTGTGCGTTATACCGCAGACGATATTCGTTTAGCGTCTTAGACAGCACCGACATTTCGTCAGCATTCGGCAATCGAATTAAGGCCAAACGAAACAGCCGGCGAAGACGATCGGCATCGGTGCCAGCAGGTTCTTCACGCAGCACACGCTCCGCCAATTGCCGGGCGGCTTCAACATAGATCGTGTCGTTCATCAACGCCAGGGCCTGCGTCGGTGTGTTGGTCCGCGCGCGGCGAACCAGGCAGATCTCGCGGTTCGGCGCATCCAGCACCGCCATCCCCGGCGGCGGGATCGTCCGGCGAATAAATGTGTAGAGGCTGCGGCGATACAAGCCGGCCCCGGAATCCTGCGCGTACTTCGAGTCGGCCAATTCCTCCCACAAGCCGGGTGGTTGATACGGTTTCACCGACGGCCCGCCAATTTGTTCGACCAGCAATCCGGACGCCGCCAGCACCTGATCGCGGAGCAGTTCCGCCTGCAGGCGGAAGCGTGGGCCGCGCGACAGCAGCCGATTCTCGGGATCACGTTCATGCCGTTCCGCCGTGACAACCGACGATTGCCGATAAGTCGCGCTGCTGTAGATCGCGCGTTGCAACTGGGTCAAGTTCCAGCCGGAATGCGTCAACTCCGTCGCCAGCCAGTCGAGCAATTCGGGATGCGACGGGGGTGAACCTTGTGTGCCGAAGTCTTCCTGGGTGATCACCAGCCCGTTGCCGAAGGGCATCTGCCAGATGCGGTTGGCCGTCACGCGTGCTGTGAGGGGATGCGCTGCATCCATCAGCCAACCTGCCAGATCGAGCCGATTCTGCGCTGCGACAGCCTCGCCTCCCAAACTCGGCGGCAAACTTTGTGACACCTGCTCGCCGGGCGCATCGTACGCCCCGCGCACCAGAATGTGAGTCGGCCGCGGGTTGGGCAGATCCTCCATCACCATGACCTTAATCGTCCCGTCGATGATCTGTTTGCGTTCCAGTTCGAGGAACGGATGCAACGCATCGGCCGGTTGATCGGGAGACGTTGCCAGCGCGGCTGCGATCTCATCGATCCGCCGCTGTTGGGCCGCATCGAAGATCGGCAGCACGGGCGGAGCGTTGCCATAACCACGGCCGCTGTCGGCTCCACTGTTGAAAAACGCCATCAGACCGTAGTAATCGCGTTGTGCGAACGGATCGTATTTGTGATCGTGACACCGCACGCAGCCGAACGTCACCCCCATCCAAACCGTCGCCGTCGTCTCGACCCGGTCGGCGACATACTCGATGCGAAACTCTTCGAGAATGATGCCGTCTTCATCGTTGATCCGATGGTTGCGATGAAACCCCGTGGCGATCCGCTGGTCCCGCGTCGGCTGCGGCAGCAAATCCCCCGCGAGTTGCTCGGTCGAAAACTGATCGAACGGCATCTGCCCGGCAAAAGCCCGCAGCACCCAGTCGCGCCACGGCCACATCGTCCGCAGAATGTCCCCCTGATACCCGCCCGAATCGGCATAGCGCGCGACATCCAGCCACATCAGCGTCATCCGCTCCGCCGACCGTGGCGAAGCTAGCAGCCGGTCCAACACCCGCGATTCCGCATCGGGCGCGCTGTCAGCCAGAAACTCATCCGTATCCTCGATTGTCGGCGGTAATCCGGCCAGATCGAGAGTGACCCGCCGCAGCCAGGTCAGTTTTTCCGCAGGCGGACTCGGAGATAATGTCTCCAGATCGAGCTTCGCCAGCACGAAGCGATCCACCGGTGTCAGGCACCAGTCGGGTTGAGAAACCTCCGGCAAGCGGGGCCGCGCGGGCTTTGTCCAGGCCCAGTGCGTGGTGAACTCGCCCCCCGCCGCGATCCACCGGCGCAGCAAGTCTTTCTCGGCCGCGGTGAGTTGTCTCGGTTCGTCCGGCGGCGGCATCACATGATCGGCATCGGTCGAGATGACCCGTTTCCACAACTCACTGAGTTCCGGTTTCCCCGGCGTGATGATCTGCCGGCCATCGCGCGGCTGCTGCCACTCATCGGGAACATCCAGCCGCAATTCGCCCTGCCGCGTCGCGGCATCCGGCCCGTGGCAATGCCCGCATTTATCCGCGAGGATCGGCCGAATGTCGCGATCATAGCGCGGCTCGTCACCGGCCTGCGCCATCACGGCCACCAGCACGATCGCAACGCTCAGATTGACCGGTTTCAAACACATCATGCAAGAGTTTCCCTCTGGATCGGCATTACGGTTATGATCATGAAATTATAACCCGCTGACGAATTTGCTGCCCAGCCGATGAGTCAGGTTTGTAATTTTGAGGCATGTTCCTGAATGTAGAGCATTTGCTCCACAAGTGCTCTACATTGTCGAACTGACACATGACGTCGACAGATCATGGGGAGACTTTCATGGCTCGATTCACGTTCATCTTCACCGACGCGGTCGCGATGACATTTTCCACGGCACAAACCCGTCTTAGCCCCCCGTCAATGACGGGGGGCCTTTGTTCACGGATGACCAATCGACGTGGATGCCCGCCGGTGGATCGGCCCCCGGTCATTGACCGGGGGCTAAGGCCATCATGCGTCAAACGGCATGACGAACGGCCACGGCCGCGCCGGCAGGCCCCGCTCGACGTTGTGTCGCTCGACATACTCGATTCGGCTGCGTAACGATTGCGCATCGAAGCAGTAACGTTTGTCGTAACTGTCGGTCCAGATCGGGCGACCGATTCGCAGATAGTATCTCACGGCATCTTTGGCGCATTTCACGACTTCGGCAATCGTCCGATCCGAATCGCTTACGACGAAATGCACATGCCACGTTTGAATTGTCATCGCGAGGATGCGCTGATCCAAACGTGTCTGCAACGATTCGCCAATCGCAGTCCCGATGGACAGGAGTTGTATTGCAGGGAAAACCAGCGGAGAATGCTTCATCCGCGCGCGGTCAGCGGATTCCAGACACGGATCGGCCGGATATATTCGCCCGTCATTGACCCAGCCGCGCGCATCGCCGCGCAACCAGGTTCCGTAGGTCGTCATCGTGACCATGACGCCGCAAACGTGTTGGACGGTTATCGTCATGCTCCCGTTGTCGCTTCAAGTTCCCGTCTTAGCCCCCCGTCAATTACGGGGGGCCGATTCACCAGTGGGCATCCACGTCGATTGATCGTCCGTGAGCGCAGGCCCCCGGTCATTGACCGGGGGCTAAGACCTATCATCGAATTGCCACCGGTCGCAGTGCGAAGCCCGCGGCGGTGCCTTTGATTTTCGCGGTGGTACACAGGTAGCAGAACTCGTAAGCCTTATCCTGCGACAGCTCTTCCAGGAAATGAAACTCGCCGATATGCACTCCTTGCTCGATCAGCAGGTAGGTATGCACGGGCATGAACGAACCATATTGCTTGCGATGCGCGGCGACATCCGCCGGCTTCGGCCCGTACTCCAAGCCGCTGGTGTCGCTGCCGACAAGCATCGCCCCCTGCTCTTCCACGAGCCATTTCGCGGCTTCCAGCGTAATGCCCGCGCTATCGTGCTCCGCGAGTTGCGCATGATCGGCACCCGTCTCGGCCCAGTGGCGCAGCGTCCCTGTGCGGATCAGCACGACATCGCCCGGCCGCAATTCCGTTTTCTGTTTTTTCAGCGCGGCTTCCAGATCGGTGATGCCGATCTCGTAGTTCGCGGGTAACGCGTCGACATTTTTGGCCCCGGCGACATCGATCAGCACGCCTCGCGCGATGATCGGCGGGATGCTGGCGGCGTCGCATTTGCGCGTCCCGAAATCGCCGCCCCAGTCCTTCTCTTGAAAGCCGTTGTACCAGTGATCGTCGGCCCCTTTGGTCGCATGACCCAGGCCATCGATCTGGGTGGCGACGTTATCGCTGATGAACAGCGCGCTGCTATGCCAGCCGGTTTGCTGGCCGTCGTTCGCGACGAACGGCAAATCGGCCTGCCGCTTGACCCCCTCCGGCGAGCGGAACGACATGATCTCGCCCGGACTATGCCCCGGCCATTTGAACGATGTGCGATCGTACGTGACGCCGAGATCGTAGGTCTTGCCCTGCTGAACGAGTTGCAGCGCCGCGAGCCGGCTGGCATCGGTCATTTCATTGAGCGAACCAAGTTCATCGTCATCGCCCCAAACCCACCCCCAGCCTTTGCCGGGCTGCCATTTGGACAGGGAGGCCGGTTTCCCCGGCGCGGCGATTACGACAGAGATGGTCAGCAGCAGAGCGAGGACGAACCAGCGAGCGCGCGGATGGGACATGGGTTGCTCCTAAAGATGTTCCGATCAGAAATGCAAAAGGCATCTCACGCAAAGGCGCGAAGATGCCAAGGTTCGCCAAGAAAAAAATTGTGCAATTGGTGTGGAGAATCCGATTCTCTGCTGCTGATCTCTTTGCGAACTTGGCGACTCCGCGTCTTTGCGAGAGACAGTTCTCTCTTACTTCGCCGCCACCTTAGTCGGCAGTTCGCCGCATTCCCCCAGCGCCATGATGGCGAATGCAGTGGCGTTGTGGGTGAGGTAGTGCTTGCTGTCTTTGAAGACCGAACGAGCGAACCAGCGGCCGCTCTCGCGTTGATTGGACTTTAACCAGGCGACTCCTTTTTGAATTCGCAGATCCTCCGCGGCGATCCCCGCCTTACGGAGAATGTAAACCGCGTAGCCGGTGCCGAAGCCGTCGCTGACATCGAACTGCTGTGGCGTGTCATCGCCGCGTTTCCAGTCGCCCAGCGTCGCCGCCGACCAGCCGCCATCGGGGAGTTGCTTGGCCAAGAGTTCGTTGACGATCGCCTGCGATTGTTCGTCGGTCAGGAGTTGCGGTAGATAACTATCAGCCCAGACCAGCATCGTCTTGTGATGCAACGACGGCAGCGGATTTTTTTCAAGGTATGCCTGAATTTTCTTGATCCCGGCTTGCGCCGGTTCCGAGTCGCGATAATTGTCTGGCGCGACGCCGACGGCGATCAGGGCCAGCACGGCTCCGTACTCATCATCCAGTTCCGATGGCGGCCAGCCGCATTTGATCCAGTCGAAGCCCCCGTCCTCGCGTTGCACGGTCCACATGCGATCCAGCGCGGTCTTGGTCAGCGGATGTAGAGTCTTGGTGGTCATCGAATCGTTGAAGGCCAGCGCCCAGGCCGTGACGATCACTTCCGTGTCCCATCGCGGCCCCTTCTCGGGATCGGCCCAGCGCTTCTCGACCAGATCCTCGGCGGCAGCGCGAATCGTCTTGTGAGCCGGGGCGTTGGCGTCGACAAACGGCCGAGCCGTCAGATAGGCGTAACCCGTATGGCAGGCGAAACATCCGCGTGAGGAATGCCATTCGAGCGAGGCGGAATCGAGGAAATGAGCCGCTTTTTCGAGCGAAAATTCCTGCGCGAGTGGTTCATCCTTCACGTTCGCCGTTGGCGCTTCGTAGTTCTCGAGAGTGACCGGTTCCGCCGCCGCGACCCAGTTCGCCCCGCACGCCAACCAGCCGACCAACCACAAGTGCTTGCGCATCACAAAATCCTCAACAAGACGCCGAATCAGCGAACGAAAAACGCCACTCATCAACGAAAGCTTACCCATTGGGCCACCCCGCCGTAAAGGATCAGGAAATTCAGAAGTATTTGAATTGAATGTAGAGCACTTGCTCCGCAAGTGTGTTTTTGAACCTGCGGAGCAAGTGCTCTACATTTGGGCCACAGACGATTCCGACCACGACCGCAGTTCTGATGGTATTCACACTGGTCAGAAACTGTTGTCTCTCACCCTACGCGAGTTGGTTGCGCGACATGTTGTTGAATAATCCCCGTTCGCCTTGTCTTAGCCCCCCGTCAATGACGGGGGGCGCTCACGGACGATCAATCGACGTGGATGCCCGCCGGTGGATCGGGCCCCGGTCATTGACCGGGGGCTAAGACGCAATTGACCTTGGAGACCGACCTTAGCTCGACATATGATTCAATTTGCGAATAGATGAAAGTCTTCAGGGAGCGGATGATGCGTGCGAGATCGCGAGCGATTGTGTGGAGCGGATTGCTGTGGCTGGTTTCGACATCCATGGTTGACGCCGCGCCGGGGTGCCCGTTCTGTCCGGCGACGCAGCCGACGTTCAGCGAGCAACTCGCCCAAAGCGATGTCGCCTGTCTCGTAAAATGGGTCTCCGCGACTGAAACGGAAGACGAGAACGAATTCGGAGCGGCGATGACTCACTTTGAAGTCGTCGAAGTTGTCCGCCCCGGCGAACAGAAGCTCGCCAAGCAGGCCAAAGTCACCGTCGACTTCCTCCGCTCCGGCAAACCGGGTGATCTGTTTTTGCTCATCGGCACCCGCGGCGACGAGAAAATCGCCTGGAGCGCTCCGATCGAAATGTCGGACGACAGTTATCAGTACATTCGCCAGGCCCCCGCATTTGAAGCCCCGGCCGACAAGCGGCTCAAGTACTTTCTCAAGTTCCTTGAATACAACGATCCGCTGATCGCCAACGATGCCTTCGCCGAGTTCAGCCGCGCCAGTTATGTCGATGTGGCCTCGATGGCGGAATCGCTGCCGCGCGAAAAACTCCGCCGCTGGCTGGCCGATGACGAAACGACCAAGATTCGGCTCGGGTTTTACGGCCTGCTGCTCGGCTTATGCGGCAACGACGACGATGCGAAATTTCTCGACAGCCGCATCTTCGCGCCGGTCGCGGAAGACGATGTTCGGCTCGGCATCGACGGCATGATGGGGGGCTACCTCCTGCTGCAAGGCGACGCCGCGCTCGACCGGCTGATCGAGGGCAAGCTCAAAGCCGGCGACACGCAGCGGACCGACTTATTCGCCGTCCTCAACGCCCTGCGGTTCGCGTGGGAGTATCAACGTGAACGGCTGCAACCGGAGAAGTTGCAGGCGGCGCTGCGGCTGTTTCTCGACCGCAACGAATTCGCCGAGATCGTGCTGGCCGACATCGCCCGTTGGAAAGACTGGAGCGTCTTGGAGCGTTTGCTCGCCGCATATGGTAAGCCGCCTTACGAATCGAAATCTTCCAAATTGAAGGTGATTCAGTTCGCCCAGGCCTGTGTGAAGGATGTGCCCAAGGACGATTCCGCACCCGAACGAATCGTGACGGCGAAAGCGTTTCTGGCGAACGTCGAGCGGGAATCGCCCGAGTTAATCCAGCAGACCCGACGGCCGTTGCCGTTGAAATGATGCTGTCTTAGCCCCCGGCGAGTCGCCGGGGGGGATTGCGGCCGCCACGTTCATCGGCCCCCCGTCATTGACGGGGGGCAAAGACTTTCGTCGGGTTCAAATCATCTCCGCCAGCGGCTTGGCGTGATCTTCCACCAGATACTGCGGGCGGCCGTTGAGGTCGGTGATGGTCGTCTGGCTGACATCGATGCCGAGGTGTTGGAAGAGCGTGGCATAGACATCGCCGAAGGTCACCGGGCGGGCGATGGCTTCGCCGGCCAGCCGATCTGTCGCGCCGATCACCTGACCATGCCGCATCGATCCGCCGGCCATGAGCGCGCAATTCACTTGCGGCCAATGGTCGCGGCCGACATTCCCGCTGATCATCGGCGTGCGGCCGAATTCTCCCCACACCACCACGGCACAATCGTCGGATAAGCCACGCAGATGCAAATCTTCCACGAGGGCGCTGACGCATTGGTCGAAGACCGGGAAGTCTTCGGCTTCACGCACAAAGATCGTGTTGTCGGCGCGGCCTTCGGCATTGAAGCCGCCATGCCAATCCCATTTGCTGTAGTTCAACGTGACCACGCGCACGCCGGCTTCGATCAACCGGCGAGCCATGAGTAAACTTTGGGGCACGCGCGGCGCGCCGTTGCCATCGATCAGGAATTTCGGATCGCCCGTCCCATAACGGGCCACTGTTCGCGGGTCTTCCTTGGAAAGGTCCAACGCCTCGGCGAGTTTGCACGAGGTCAGCACGCCCATCGCCTGTTCGGTGAATGCATCCAGGCCGGCCATCATCGACGTTTGATCGATGTCGCGGCGGATGACATCGAAGCTCTTCAGCAGCGACTTGCGGTCGCCGAGCCGTTCCAGCGTCACCCCATTGAGAACCATGTCGTCGCGTGTCGGCCCCATCGGTCGAAACGGGGATTGAGCGGAGCCGAGGAAGCCCGGTCCGGGTTCGTTGTACGGACCGTGGGTACAGGTGTAACACAGGCTGACGTACGGCGGCGCGGACGGTTGAGCCGGGCCTTGCACTTTGGAGACGAGCGACCCGAACTGCGGCCAGCCGCCGGACGGTTTCGCGTTCCGCGGATGATGACCGTTGAAGACCTGAATGGCATCGTGATCGGCCTGATTGCCGACGAGCGAGCGGATGACGGTCAACTTGTCGGCCATCCCCGCCAATTTGGGAAACGCCTCGCAGATCTCCATGCCGGGGACGTTGGTCGCAATCGGCCGCCACGGTCCCGCGACCTCCTTCGGCGCATCGGGCTTGAGATCGAACATATCCTGATGCGGCGGCCCGCCCACCAGATAGATCATGATCACCGACTTCGGCGACTTCCGGCCCGACAGCGATTCCGCCCGCAGAATGTCCGGCAGCGACCACCCGCCGGCGGTCCCCAGCGCGGCAAGCGTCCCAATCCGCAGCATACTCCGCCGCGAGATGCCATCGCAGAAATCCCGACCGGATTCGACTCGCCCAGGCAATGTCAGCATCGAGAGGACTCCATGACCGGCGGACCTCGAACGATGAGTCCGAGATGGTGATGAAATGTCGCGATTTATTTATATCAACGTTCGTGCATTCGTGCCATCTTCAATTTCGATTGGTTCGTGATGGAAAAACTTATCCCTTGACGCATTTTCGCATTCAGATACTCTAGCTGAAGTGAGCGATGCAAAGGTGAGAAGCCGCGCCAAGGCAAGGTTTCGACTGGACTGAATCCATAATGTCCAGCCGCTCGGAAAGCTGATACCCCCGCGATCAACGGATTTCCCAGGAAATTTGATCGCCCTCTTTCCGGGTGAAATCATCATGGATGCATGGCTCGAATGCGAAGTCGGAACAGGCCAACTCGCTTCAGAATATATGATCAGGACCACCACCTCGGATGGACATGAATTCACACTTTTCGCTCCGGAAGACTCCGTGAAGTATCATCAAGCTCCCACCGGGTGGGAGTTCGTACCAGGCAGAATGAAGGTCAAACAAGTTCAGACAACTGATCGCGATGTTCTGGTCAAATTGCCAGCGGAATCATTCGAGTTAGGATATCTCGTCAAAGTCAGGCTTTCCCAACTGCAAGCAGTATCCAATCTTCAAGAGGCGTAGCGCCTGATGATTCTTTCAAACACGGCAATCTTTCAAGCGCTGGATGATGGCCGATTGATCATCGATCCTGAGCCATCGCCGCGGTTTTCAGAAGGAAACTCGAAAAGTCCGTACAACACGAGTTCTGTGGATTTGAGGTTGGGAAGCGCGCTGTCGATTCCGCAACCCGGGCCGTTCAATTTGGATTTGACGAAGCAAGGCGGACTGGCCCAGTTTCTTCGGCAAAACTCCAATAAGTTGTCTCTCGCTGAAGTCGGTTCGTTTATCCTCGAACCACATCAGTTTGTTCTTGGCCAAACGTTGGAACGAGTCGAATTGCCGATACGCCCAGGAAGCGAAACCTGTTTGTCGGCGCGCATCGAAGGCCGAAGCAGTTATGCACGCTTAGGCTTATTAGTTCATTTTACCGCACCCACCGTCCACGCGGATTTCAGTGGAACATTGACGTTGGAAATGATCAATCTCGGGCCTTCAGCCGTCACCTTGCGATACGGCGCGTATATCGCTCAATTGATCGTTGAAGAGGTGGGTGGAATTCCTGTCAGCAACCCCAGTCAATTCCAGAATCAATCGAAACCGGAAGGCAATTGACGCTGCGGATTTCTTGGGGGAAACCCCTACGACCGAGATTGAGCTTCCACTTCAAATCACAAAAATTCGACATCCCATGTCAATCGCCGAAAAATCGTGCGAAATGGCTGTGAGTCGCTCGACGGGACGGGCCGGCCGATCCTAGAATCCGGCAACACCGCGTGCCCCGTTTCCGGCCCGCCACTTTTTCCCGCGAGGAGCATCATGCAAGGTTCAACGAAAGTCATCGACGCCCTGAATGGCGGGCTGACCATCGAACTAACGGCCATTAACCAGTATTTCGTGCAGTCCAAAATGTGCCGCAACTGGGGGCTGAACAAGCTCGCCGACAAGCATTTCAAAGAATCGATCGGCGAGATGAAACACGCTGAAAAGCTGATTGACCGCATCATTTTCCTGGAAGGGGTCCCGGAAATCGCCCGGTACGACGTGATCCGCGTGGGCACCACGATTCCGGAACAGTTCCAGTATGACTTGGCACTCGAAACCAAGGGCGTGCTCGGTTATCGCGATGCGATCCGGGTTTGCGAGCAGGAAAACGACGCCGGCAGCCGCGATTTGCTGACGACCATCCTCACGGAATCGGAAGAACACGTCGACTGGCTGGAATCGCAGCTTGATTTGATCAGCAAGATGGGCCTGGAGATTTACCTGGGCCACCAGATGGGCGACCACCCAGACGAAGGTCATTGATCGCGTTGGAATTTCATGAAAGGAAGCCCAGGGGTTGCAACCCCTGGGCTTCCTTTTGAATGATTCATTGTTTGAGAATTACGCGTATTCGAGTGCGGTTTGCGTGCTGCTGACCGGTTCGCCAGACATCCGTTGCTGCAGCGCGTGTTCGTGCAGCATGCGTTTGATGTGGCGATGACAGGCGTTGCAGCCACCCCCGGCACCACAGCTTTTGGTGACGCCGCGGACGGTACTCAAATCATCTTCCACGATCGCGGCATGCACTTCGTCGGCTTGTACGCCGAGGCAATGACACAACGGTCGCGGCTGACTGGCGTCAGAATTGGCTGCGGAAAAGTCCATGGGGGCAACTTCCGTCGGCAGGTCAATTGGGAGAGTCATTCGGCAGTTGAAGTTGAGATTCAGTCTCAACTCGTCACCGAATTATATCGACTCTTTGACCTCTTGCAAGTCCTTCCCAATGACTTTTTTGGATGCGTTCCAAAAATTGTGATCGGGATGAGCGAATATGCCGGAAAGATAGAACCGCAGATTTCGCAGATTAACGCAGATTTTTTGAGGAAGCCTGGGTCAATATTTCAGCGCAACCACTTTTGCAAAAACATCTTAACGCGATGCTTTTATGCGTGGATTTAATCTGCGGTCATCTGCGAAATCTGCGGTGAGACTGCCGCTGCGTTCAGAACGTGAGCCGTCAGTCGAGCTATTCGCCGACGACGTAACCCATGCGGGCCAGCAGATACGCCATTTCGTAGACCGATCGCTGATCGGCAATGCTGACATCAATGATGACTTCAAACTACGTGCCGCTGTTTCTAAGAGATATCGAATTTTTCTGCCCCCGTGCGGCTGGTCTGAATCGAGGCATCGGCCTGCGAGATGGTCGCGGCGGCGGCATTGGCCGATTTCCGCCGTGCCGGCGGGTTGGGTTCCGTGCGAGATTTCTGATCCGACATGCCCTGCACTCCCCGCCCCCGGCCCGACTGAATATCCCCCTGCCGATGTGCGGTAACCAAGGGGGGGGGCATCATACTCGCTGTACAGGGGAACAAAAGCCCCCCAGGAAATTGCATTTGACTCCGGTAACCCGACACGGATTTTGGAGGAAATTTCGCGGCGATCTCGGAAAAAGGAAGAACCCTTGCTTGCGCGGCGGGCTGGTGTGAGGGCGAGGAATGCGGAGTTTAAATTCCTCGCGCGCGCTGCGTGCTCCCTCAATTGCAGGATGTGATCGGCGAAAAACGCGGGTGGGAATGTCGCGCGGCAGGATTTGCCGATTTGGGATTGCGTCGTTCCCGCTCCTCGCATACAAGCCCCGCTCCTGTCTGAGCGGATCGCGGTTCGTGATCCGTGCGGCGTCTCCCCCTCGCAATTTTGGAACGATCATGGCGATCACCCGGTCCGGGAATCGACGTTGGTTGACCTATTCGCTCGCCACTCTCCTGGCCTGCCTGGCGGTGCCAGGGACCATCATCGGCGCAGAGCCGGAGTTGTTTCACGGACTAGACCGGTTGTCGCAACTTGCCGCGTCCACCGAGACCGAAACTCCCGTGATTCGGAGCCAATCGCCCTATGGATATGGGGCGTATCAACACAATCATCATCACAACCACAATCACGGCATTCCGGCCAACCGGATGACCTTCGCACCGACCGCGTCCCCGTGGATCACGGTTTCGCAGCCGGCCGGTGGACCGGCCACCGCTTATGGTGGGCCGACACAGATGGCTCAGGCTCCGATGGACCCGTTCGCCCAACCCGGCATGGTTCCCGGCGGCGGATTCGATCCCGCGATGCAGAGTTTTTACGGCGAAAGCCCGGCTGTCTGGCAGCCCTATGTCGCGGCGCAGGGAAAATTCGGCAATGAACGGGTGCTGGGCATTGGTCAATTGATGATGCCCTTGTATCAGGACGGACAGTCGTTGTTCTTCGCCGACATCCGCGGCCGATTCGACGACAGCCAAAGTTATGAAGGCAATTTCGGCCTCGGCCTGCGAACCCTGGTCGACCCGACCTGGTTCATCGGCGTCTACGGCTTCTACGACTATAAGCACTCCACCTATGGCAACAACTTCCATCAGGGGACGTTCGGCGTCGAAGCCATGTCGGTGAAATGGGAAGCCCGTCTCAACGGTTACATTCCCGAATCCGGCACCAAAGCTGTCGATCAACTGACTACAACTCAAGTCGTCGGCAACAACATCGTCGTCAATGGCGGGTTTGAAAAAGCGTATTACGGGATGGATGGCGAAATCGGTGCGCTATTGTGGGAAGAACTTCAGGGGAACCTGGAACTGCGCGGTTTCGTCGGGGGTTACTACTTCGATGCATCCGGTGCGAACTTCCCGAAAGTGGCTGGCCCGAAAGGCCGGCTCGAAATGCGGTTGTACGATTGCCCGTGGTTCGGCCCGGAATCGCGGCTGACATTGGGGGTGGAAGTACAGGACGACAGCGTGCGCGATTTTCAGTTCGCCGGCTTGGCGCGGCTCGAGATCCCGCTCGGCTTCTTCCAGCCGACACGCCGCCTCACCCGGATGGAACGCCGCATGCTCGACCGCATTGTGCGGGATGACGATGTCGTGACGGTGGCTCGGCAGGGGAATCAGGAATTGGCTCGGGATGCCGTCACTGGTCGGACGCTGAACAATGTGCGTGTGTTTGATGCGACAACGGCCGGGCTACCGGCACAAGTCGCCGCCGCCGCCGGAGCGAACAGCACCGTGGTGCTCGATGGCGGGCAAGGCGTGGTCAATGCGAATAACATTGTGGTGGCCGATGGTCAGGTCTTTCGCGGCGGCGGATTTCAGGTTGTCGGCATCGACAGCGGTGCGAAAACGACCTTTGGAACGCGAGCGACAATCAACAACGCCGTCGCGGGCACCACCGCCGTGCTGATGCAGAATAACTCCACCGTCGCGGATCTCGATATCACGGGCGGCGCGGCGGGTGTCGGCAGTGTGGGCGGATTGGCACGCGACGGGATTCTCGTCTCGGGAGTCCAGGTGACCGGGGCGACGACGGCCGGTTTCAACTTTGCGGCGATTGGCCCCGACAGCACATTCCAGGGAAACACCGCGACGGATAATCAAGTGGGCTTCGCGTTCAACGGACTGTTTGCAGGCGTGGCACAGAACAACATTGCTCACAGTAACACCTCGCATGGATTCGTCTTCAATGGCACGGTGGCAAACACCGGCCTGATCGCGGGGAATACCGCGTCACAAAACGGCGATCAAGGATTCCGCTTCGTCGGACCGCTTGCCGGCATGGTGACGGGCAACTCCGCCACTGGCAACTTCAGCGACGGGTTCCGCTTCGCATCCACATTGAATGTCGGCAGTATCGTGTCCAATAATACGTCAACCGGCAACGGATTGGACACCAATGGCTTTCCCGTCTCGAACGCCAACGGTTTCAATTTCTTTAACACGATCTCCGGGACCGTCAGCAACAACGTCGCCTCGCAAAACACGCTGCACGGATACTTTGTCAATCCGTTCACGGTCGATGCGAACGGTGAGTTCAGCGGCAACGCGGCGACCAGCAACGGCGGCTTCGGCTACGTCTTCGGACCGCTCCTCGCCGGCAGCGTCGTCAACGGCAACGCGGCCAACAATAACCTGCTCGGCGGATACCAATTCAACGGCGCTCTGGCCGGTGCGGTCACCAACAACACCGCGACCGCCAACGGCCTGTTGGGAAATCTGCCGGCGAACAACACCGCCAACGGCTTCTCGCTGCTGGTCAACAACACCGGGACATTCACCGGTAACCTCGCTCAAGGAAATGCCAACAACGGCTTCGCCGGCCTCCTCGACGCCGACTTCACCAATGCCGCCACGGGGATCTTCAGCAACAATACGGCGAACAACAACATCGACCGCGGCTTCCGCGGCGTGAACGCCGCCGGCACCGCCGTCAACAACACCGGCGTGAACAACACCAACGGCGGGAATTCGTTCCCGTAATCGTGGGTGATCCAACGCGTGATCACCGGGGCTTCGCGAAGCGCTCCAGCCCCGGCCACCCTGCCGGCCACTCTGCCGCGGGTTGAGTGATGGTTTTGCTGAGAAATGTAGAGCACTTGCTCCGCAAGTGCAAAAACACTTGCGGAGCAAGTGTTCTACATTCAGGAACATGCCGCCCAACTGTCTGCCGATTTGCTAACTCCACGCCGGACAATTATCATCAAGGTCACGGCTGAGCGGACAATCTGGCTCGCCGCTTCCCTGCTGCGAGGCGTGTTGACCTATGGCTGCCGTCGGCGATGTTCCGTCGAATCCCGCATCGTCTCCCGGCGGGCCGAAATCCACGCCTGGCACATCGGCCGGCACCGCGTCCGGAGTCGGTTCGCATGATCTCACCGGTCGGTCGCTGGGTGAATTCAAGTTGCTGCGGAAGCTCGGTCGCGGCGGGATGGCGGAAGTGTATCTCGCCGAGCAGACCACTCTCCGTCGGCATGTCGCCGTCAAGGTTCTCCGGTCCGAGTTCACGTCCGACGCCGGGTATTTGAAGCGTTTCCAACAAGAGGCCTCCGCAGCGGGAACGCTCAGCCATCCGAACATCGTGCAGGTGTACGTCATCGGCGAACAGGACGGGGTGCATTACATCGCCCAGGAATATGTTCAGGGTCGCAATCTCAAAGAGTTTCTCTCGCGAAAAGGTCCTCTGGATGTTCCAGTCGCGTTGGTGATTCTCAAGCAGGTCGCCGCGGCGTTGCAGGCCGCCGGGAACGCGGGCATCGTCCATCGCGACATCAAACCCGAAAACATTCTGTTGACGAAAAAGGGCGAAGCGAAAGTTGCCGACTTCGGTTTGGCCCAACTCACGCTGCAAGGGGAGAAGGTCGCCCTCACCCAGGTCGGCATGACGATGGGCACGCCGTTGTATATGAGTCCGGAACAGGTCAACGGCAAGCCGCTGGATACCCGCAGCGATTTCTATTCGTATGGTGTGATGGCGTATCACATGCTGTCCGGCAAGTTGCCGTTTCGCGGGGATACGCCGCTGGCGATCGCAGTGCAGCATTTGAATTCGCCGCCGCCGTCGCTCAAGGCGTTGCGGCCCGATCTGCCGGATGCGGTCTGCGAGTTTGTGCAGAAACTGATGGCGAAGAAGCGCGACGATCGTTATCCCGATGCGCAAACCGTGCTCCAAGAATTGAAGCAACTCGGGCGGTTGGTCTCCGGTAAAGAACCGGCCGATGATTTCGAGGTGGTGGCACCGACCCGGCCCACGCCGAAAGTGCCGACGGGCGGCGGACGAGTTCTCATCTGGGACCGGCCTTGGCAGCGGCAATTGCTGTGGCTGATTCCGCTGTGCCTGCTGTCGGCGGGAACGGCGGCCGGCGCGGGCTGGCTGCTGCGCGTGCAGAATCCGTTCGAGACGCCGCCGAAACCTTCGGGCGTGCCCGCGATGCCCACGCCGCAGGCCCAGTATTATCACGCGCTGTCGAACCCCGGCGACCCGGCAGTGTGGCAGGCGATTCTGGATCGATTCGGCAGTGACGAAAAAGGCCGCATTGAATGCGATCGCGCCGAACTGCAGTTGGCGATGATCGAACTGCGCGAAGGCCGCCTGGCCCGCGCTGAGGAAAAATTCAACAAACTGTTGCAGGACGGCGAGGGGCAACGGAACACTTGGAAGAAGGCCCACGGTTTGGCGGGGCAGGCAATCATCGCCAGCCTGCAAGGCCGGGCGGACGATTCGCGCAAAACATTAGAGCAAGTTCGCGGGATGACTCAGAAACTGGACGCGGTCATGGATGACGCCTTGCAGGAAACCATGCGCCGCAACGGTCGCGGCCGATAAAGCTGTGTTCGAGTTCGAGGCCCAGACTCCGGGAAACATTCCCATGCGTGACTCGGGCGACCACTCGCCGCTGCGAATCGGGCTGATCGTGATCGGCCTGCTGCTGGCATGCACCGCGACACTCAAGGCCGCCGAGGAACCAACCGCGTGGCGGATCTTACCGGACGACAGTGATGCGATCATCAGTGCCTTGGCTCTCAGACAGGACGAACGCCGGCTGGTGGTCGGCAGTGATCGTGGCGAGGTGCTTGTCATCGACGCCGCGGATGGTTCTACATTGCGGCGCTGGACAATTCCTGACGCGGGCCGCATTCATGTCTTGGCGTTTCTCGACGAGAAACGTGTCGCTGTCGGCGATGATGAAGGCCGCATCACGCTGTGGAACTTCGCCGACGGCTTGTTGCTCGAAACGCTGACCGGTCACGAACGCTGGATCACAGCGCTGGTCGTCTCGCCCGACGGAAAATTCTTGGCATCCGGCAGCTATGATCGCCAGGTTCGCGAGTGGGATTTGACGGTTTCGCCCGCGACATCAACCGTGCTGTTCGCACATCCCGCTGCGGTGAAGTGCCTGGACATCTCACGCGACGGACAGAAGCTCGTCGCCGGGGGGAGCGACCGCGCGGCAACGGTGTGGGATCTGGCATCGCGCAAACCGCTGGTCACGTTGAAGGGCCATACAGGAGCCGTGCGCGGCTGTCGCTTCACGCCAGATAGCGGCACCATCGTCACCGCGGCGGATGACGGGACCGTCCGCGTGTGGAATGCCGAGACCGGCGCGCGACAACGAACGCTGTCCGGTCAGGCGGTCATGGTGTGGTGCCTCGATCTGTCGCCCGATGGCCGGCGAATCGCATCCGGCGGGTTCGACCAGACAGTCTGCCTCTGGAACATCGAGACCGGCAAACGCGAGTCGATTCTCCGCGGCCCGACGGCTCCCGTCGTAAATGTGATCTGGTCTGATGCGGGCGAGTTCTTGTACGTCGCGAGCGAGGAACAGACGCTGCGGCGTTATCTGATTCAGCCTGAGACAAAGGCCACGCCATGACGATCTGGAAATGTTCACGATTCCGAAGTGCCACGCCCACGCGCTTCGCGCGGGCGTGCTTCTCGTTGTGGGACGCACGCCCGCGCGAAGCGCGTGGGCGTGGCACGAAACTTCGGCTGCTTTACTATATGGGGATCGCGTGCGTTCTCTTACGTTTTAACCCGCCACCAGCATGCGCCGCCGACAAACCCAAAGCTGGCACGCGGGCGGCGGCGGTGCGGAAAGTGGCGGACCGTGTTGATGAACGAATTGCGGCTCGCTACAGCGCGGCGGGGATCGAGCCGTCGCCCCGATCCGATGATGCCGAGTTCTTCCGCCGCGTGTCGCTGCATCTGTCCGGTTCGATCCCGCCCGTCTCCGACGTGCGCACCTTTCTCGCGGATGGAGCAGCCGACAAGCGCGAAACCGCCATCGACCGGCTGCTCGCGCGGCCCTCCTATGTGCGGCATTTCGCGACGATCTGGCGGCGCGCCTGGTTGCCCGACGCCGACATCGATCCGCAGGTCCAGACGTTCGCGCCGAGCCTGGAAGCCTGGCTGCGGCAACAACTCGTCGATGACCGGCGGTATGACGAACTCGTCCGCGAACTACTATCGGTCCCGGTCGCCAAAACGGCGGCGGCTTCGCAACTGGCGATGAACGACGGTCTGTCCGGTCCGCTGTCGTTCCTGCTGGCGCGCGAAGCGAAGCCGGAGAATCTCGCGGCGGGGGTCTCGCGCTCGTTTCTCGGCGTCCGGCTTGATTGCGCGCAATGTCACGATCATCCGTACGATCTCTGGAAGCGAGAACAGTTCTGGAGTTTCGCCGCCTTCTTCGCCGGGCTGGAACGTGGCGGCGGCAATCAACTGACGCTCGCCGGCGGGTTGTACGAAGTCTCCGACCGCCGCGAGTTGATGATCCCCGAAACGAACCGTCTGGCGGCAGCCGTGTTTCTGGATGGCAGCGAACCGAAATGGCGCACACAAAGTGGCCGGCAGCTCCTCGCGAACTGGATCACGGCCCGCGACAACCCCTACTTCGCGAAAGCCGCCGTCAATCGGCTGTGGGGCCATCTGTTCGGTATCGGCCTCGTCGATCCTGTTGACGATTTCAGCACCGCGAACGCGCCGAGCCATCCCGAATTGCTCGACGAATTGACTGCCGCATTCATCGAACGCAATTTCGACGTGAAGTTCCTGCTCAAGTCGCTGCTGATGTCTGACACCTACCAACGGACGAGCCGGCAGTTCTCCGAAGATCTGCCCCCCGCGTTGTACGCCTCGTTCGCCGTGCAGGGATTGTCGGCCGAAGAACTCGTCCGCAGCTTGACGTTGATTCTGGGTGCCGATCAGTCGCCGGAGGAATTAGCCCTGCGTTTTTCGCGTGCGAGTGAATCCCCGACGCAGCGTCAAATGATGATCTTGCAGGCATTGACGATGATGAACGGTTTCGCCACGGCTCGGGCGATTGATGCCGACCAAGGCGCGCTCCTCGCCGCCGTGATCGACTTCCCCGGCCAGACGCCGGCGGAATGCGTGGAGACCTTATTCGTGGCCACGCTCAGTCGTTTGCCCAGCGGGATGGAATCACAACGCTGCGTGCAATCGGTCGAGACTGCAAACGATTCACGCCGCGGCCTGGGCGACGTCCTCTGGGCGCTGCTCAACAGCGCGGAGTTTGGATGCAATCATTGAGTTTCTCAATGTCGAGCGCTTGCTCCGTAAGTGCTTTTCTTCGAGTTGTCACTGTCCCCGACGCAGCTGGATGGCTTCGCAGTCTTCGCCCATGGAAGAATCGTCTTGACCTCGCGACGCTGATGTCGATTGCGGTGGGGTGGCTGGGGCGCTCTCACGCTTTGCGACCGAAAGCGACGTCCATGGCCCCAGAATCCGGCGGAAACTGGGGCCATGCGCGTCGATGGCAATGGTCAGCGCCTGAGCGCCCCAGCTACTCGACGCGAGTGCATAAGACACTTGCGGAGAGGCTGTGATTTTTTTGGGTGGCTGGGTCGGAGTCATCGACGACCCAGTTTTCCGCGATTCTGGGTCGTCGCAAAGCCTCCGACCCAGCCACCCACCAAAAAAATCACACCCTCGGAGCAAGTGTTCGACATTCAGGACACCGTTCGACGACACCAGCCCGCCGCGCAAGCAAGGGTTTTCGCGAGTCGCGGCCACATGTGCGTTCACCCTTGCTTGCGCGGCGGGCTGGTTATGCGGCCGCTTTGATCGGGAAGTGGGGAAGCTGTGAAGTCTTCCAGCGACGGGAGCTTTGGAGCCGTGATAAAGAGCCGGGTCCAGCAATCCACGTGACAGTCCCTTTCCAGCCGTTAAGCCGTCGAGGCCTGCAACTCGGCCAGCAGTTTTCCCAGGTCCGCCGGATCAATCGGCTTTGTCAGGTGCGAATTGAAGCCGGCGTCCTGGGCCATGTGCTTGTCCTCAGCTTGTCCCCAGCCCGTGCAGGCGACAAGGACGATGCTCTGACCCCACGGCTGCTGCCGAATCCGTCGGCAGGCGTCGTAGCCGTTGAGCTTCGGCATGCCGATGTCGAGCAGGATGACGTCAGGCCGAAAAGCTGCCGCCACGTCGATGGCTTCGAGGCCGTCGTGAGCGGTTTGCGTGTCGTTGCCCATGATCTTCAGCATCATCGCCAGACTGATGGCCGCATCCCGATTGTCGTCGACCACCAGGATACGGCGACGAGCGGCGGGCTTGGCTCCGGCCTCAGCTTCGTCGGCCCGGTGCGGCTGGGCGAGTGACAACACGACCGGGAGGCGAACGACGAACGTGCTGCCCAGGCCGTGACCATCACTGTGAGCGTTGATGGTCCCGCCATGCATCTCGACCAGCTGCTGGACGATGCTCAGTCCGATGCCCAACCCCCCTTGCGACTTCTCCAGGCTGCGATCGACCTGGGTGAACATCTCGAAGACTTTGGGCAGCATGGGAGCGGGAATGCCCACGCCGTTGTCCTTCACGCTGATGACGGCATCGCTTGCCTGCCGCGCGACAGTCAGCTGAATCCGTCCGCCATCCTGCGTGTACTTGGCGGAATTGTTCAGCAGATTGGTGATGATTTGCGAGAGCCGCACTTCGTCGCCATCGACATAAATCGGCTCATCCGGCACGTCGAGGATCAGCTCGTGGCTTGCCGCCTCGACGAGCGGACGGCTGGTGTCCACGGCGTTCCTGACCACGGCTGACAGCGCCAGCCGTTTTTTTTGCAGGACGATCTTCCCTTGCGTGATGCGGGTGAGGTCCATTAAGTCGTCAATCAGGCGGACCATTTGGCCGAGTTGCCGCTCCATCATCGGGCGGGCTTGTTCGATGGCCGCGGGATCGTTTTTGGCGAGCTTGATGAGTTGCAGGCCGTTGCGGAGCGGAGCCAGCGGGTTGCGGAGTTCATGGGCGAGCGTTGCCAGGAACTCGTTTTTCTTGCGGTCGATGTCGCGGAGCGCGGCTTCGGCCATCTTCACGTCGTGAATGTCGGTCATGGTGCCTAACGATGGGAATCCACGACCGCACCGCCTTCGAGAGTCTTTACACCGGCCAACCACGCTGGGAAATCGGCAGGCCGCAGAAGGCGTTGCTCGACGTAGCCGACCAGATCACCGGCTCGATTCTGGATTCCGGCTGCGGCACGGGTGAGAACGCCCTTTTCTTTGCCAGTCGAGGCCACAAAGTCACGGGTATCGACTTCTTGGCCGAACCGATCACGCTGGCAAAACAGAAGGCAGCACAACGGGGCCTAACGGCGACGTTTCTCGTCATGGACGCCCTGGCTTTGAAAGACCTTCCCGAAGTTTTTGACAACGTGATCGACAGCGGCCTCTTTCATATCTTCAGCGACGACGACCGACGACGATACATCGAAGGGCTGTCGTCGGTGCTGAAGCCGGGTGGTCGGTTGTTCCTTCTTTGTTTTTCTGATGCCGAGCCTGGCGATCAGGGGCCACGGCGAGTGAGTCGCAAAGAGATCGAGGAGGCTTACGTCGATGGCTGGGTGATCGAGTCTATCGAGCCGTCACGGTACGAGGTCCGGCCTGACCCGAATGACAGCAGCTTCCTCGACGGTGGATCGAGGGCATGGTTCGTGGTGGCGAAAAGAGTGTGACCATAGTATTGAGCGACCATGCGAAACCGAGTCTGGCAACGAACACCGCCGAAACCAGCGCCCAAGCCCAAAGTCGCCGACGATTTGAAGGCTTCGATTCTGGTGGATGTGGCTCCCATCGTTGCCGATCTCAAGAAGCGATTCTGTAAAAGCCCCAAGAACCCACAGTTCAATTGGCCCGATGATCTCTTCGTCCGCTGGCATCGAGACGCCCTGTACTTTGTTGTCGTGATGCGAACTCCTCACGACCGACCGCCCACTTTCGAGTCGCACGTCGCTCGGATGGAACACGCTGGCGATGGCAAATTCAATCTTGCTGTGCCCATGCGCCGGGGGTGGAATACGTTTAAGCGAGATTTGTCAGTGGAAGAGTGCTTGGAAGAGATTCCGCAGATGGTTTATTTGTGAGCCTGGAACATGCCTTCTGCTCTGTCCAAGCTCACGACCCGCTACTCAGATGGGGTGTTTGGGTCTTTACGCCGTACAGCCAGTGGGGCGAGCAGAAGTGGTACATAAACTGGTGACGGGATAAGCAATGCCCAGATGAGTGCTTCCTTAAACAATTTCGCTCGACGCTCCGGCTCGAACTCGATGACGTAAAACTGCAAGAACAAAAGCGTGAGCGAGCCGAGAAGTACCAGCACGCCTAATCGGACGGCAATACCGGCGAGAAACGGTTAACTACGCACCAATCGCACGCCAATCCACAGCACGATGGGCCAGATGAGTACGAACACCACGCCAATGAGTATCAACGGCGTGGGGTCAAACATAATCGTTTGCGGACCTGCAAGGATCATCGTCGCTTCCATTCAAAAGCAAGTCACCTATTCACACTGCTTGAGAATCCCAAGTGATAACGGTATCAGGTATTCATGCGAAAGTTGCTTTTTGACCCCATCCAGCTTGAGAAGGAATCCAAAATGGCGAAGAAACGTGCAAGTGGCGGTTTGAATGTGTCCCAGGAAATTCGGGATGCCTTGGGAAAATTGGGCAAGAGTGCGACCCACACCGAGGTCGGCGAGTATCTGACCAAAAAGCATTCTGACAATACGCAAGTCGCCAAAGCCGTCTCGTCCAAGAATTGGTATCAAACGGTCTACGGACAGCGCCAGAAGCTGGTGCGGGGAAAGAAGATTGCCAACCGCAAATTGGTTCGGGCTGCGATCCGTGGTGGAGCCGATGGAGTTGGCGTGTCACCAGAGGCTGCGATGATGTTCGCTTTGAAGTGCGGTGGGATCGACAAAGCGATTGCGGCGTTGAATGAGTTGGCCGAAAAGTTGAAGGGGTGAAAATGGATGCGTCAGAGTGGCGAGCCGACTTGATCAGGTTCATTCCGATGCTGGCCGAATGGGCTGATTCGAGTGAACCATCAAAGAATCAAACAGTTAATGTTGATGCCGCAATCGCACACTTGAAAGATCAAAGCCCTACGCTTTCAAACGAAATGGAAGTCGAGTTACGTCGCTTGCTCGATGGGCTTACGCACGGAAGATTGATCGAAGTAGCCGTTGGTTTGAAGTTGACCACGGAGGAACGTATTCAAAATCTGCATCAAATGTTTGCCCGTGCTGGTCCAGCAGGTCTTTCGCCCGCTTCAAGGCGCTGGACAGACTTGTTCTGTTCGTGTTGACGATGTTCACCTTGTTTCGCTTGAACTCTTCAAGGATCAGTGGCGGAAGCATGACCGCTACCTTCCCCTCCCGCATCAGGGCATCCAGCGCCCGTAGGAAAGTGTGCTGGTGGTGGTCCTTCGCCAAGTCGATCCAGACGCAGGTATCAATCAACAGCTTCAACACGACTTGGTTCTCCTATCGCCCCACAAGAGCGTTTATCAAATGACAACCTTGCACGAAGTTGAGTTCGCCATGTCAGTCCCCGATCCTGACTTCGGCTGGACTGCCCAAAGGCGTCAGTATCCCGTTAAGATGCACCAATCATCGGTGGAATCCCGGCTCCTGTCGGCATTAACGCTACTCCAGTCGATTGGAGAAAATGTCTTATGCAAACCGGCTCGAATCGCACGGAAGCGGAAATCGTGGACGGATTGGAGGAGGTCCGGCGATCTCCTTCCGACAACGGCGTAGTCGAAGCCATCGTCATTCGCCCCGGTTCTGAAGAACGACTCAGTTTGGAACGATGTCGTCTGAGTCCCGAAGGCGGAACTGAGGGTGATGCGTGGGCACGAGGTTGTTGGCTGAAACTCCCCGATGGTCGTCCACATCCCGACGTTCAAATCTGCATCATGAACTCCAGGATGATCAAGCTGCTGGCGGGTGAAAGGCACCGCTGGGAATTGGCAGGGGACAATCTCTTCGTTGATCTGAATCTCAGTCGGGAGAATCTTTCGAGTGGTCAACGGCTGAGAATTGGCGATTGTGTCCTGGAAATCACCGAACAATCGCACAACGGCTGTGCCAAGTTCAGCCGACGATTTGGCCCTTCGGCTCTGGCTTTCGTGAATTCGCCGACCGGGAAACAACTACGGCTTCGGGGAATTTACGCCAAGGTTATTGTCGCTGGCGAGGTGCGAGTCGGAGATCAGATCATCAAAGAGAGTTGATCGGCCAAGCGGCAAACCCGTCACAACTTCTTCATCAGAATCTTCGCCTCGTTCGCTGCCGCTGTTCCGCTGCACTCGGCCACAATCTCTTTCAGCCGCCGCCGAGCGATGTCGGGCTTTTCTTTTGTCAGAAACAGCTTTGCCAACTCCAGTTGATTCTCGGCCCGCCGTTCTCTGGTCTGCTTTTCTCGTTCCAGCAGTTCCTGCTGTTCGGCTTCAGTCAGTTCCGGTTGTGCTTTCTTTTTCGGACCAGCTTTTTTTGCGGATTTTGTGGCAGTCATCGGCGTCGGCCTCGCTGATCGAATCACGGGGCAAATCGAGGTTCGTGCCCCTCTTTTCGCCAGAAGTCGTCGGAAAAGTGAGGGGGCATCCGAGCAGGCAAGGAAGATGTGCTGGATCGTCCAGGATGGTTAAAAACGCACATTGCAGGCTACGTCCGATCAATGCCCTTGCAATGCCGAGAAACGGTTGGCCGACTGACACCAACGATTTCGGCAATCTTGGATTGCTTGTATCCCTCACGTGCCGCCTTCAAGCAACGAGTCTGTGGTTTCCTGAAATCAGTGGGGGCCTCGCCCAGCGATGGGGCATATGAATGGAAGCTCAACACGCCCATCGGTGAGTTGGGCGTCAGCCTGTGGGACAACGCCATCATGTGCCGGTTCGCCGATGTCGAGCAGGGATCGGCTTTCACACGCCAATTCACGGCCCAGTCCTGCAACCCATACTCCGGGAAGTGGAATTGGCATTTCGAGGACGATGCCGACACGCTGAACGGCAACTGTGAATTGCAGTTCGTGCGTTATGTCATTCTGTTGATGACGCTCGGTCAATTCCCGGCTGATCTGACCAAGCTAACGCCGGAACAAACTGAGCAGAGCATATCTCGCCTGTCCCAGATTCCTTTGTCCGAGCTACGCCGCCGACAAAACCTGACGAACCGGCAGATCGAACTGGCCTTCCAGCAACGTAACGACGCCGCACTCGCCAACCTGCATGTTCGTGCCGAACATTTGCGTCTCGCCGTCGATAGGCAGGCGTTCAGCAGCCGAAGAATCGTAATCGAGTCCGGCCATGAGTGACGCAAATGGACACCCGCTTGCTTGGTGTCGCTGCTCTCACTTCGGGAGTTGGACTTACCGAATCAACCGGAGATCGCCATGCAATTCAGCGTCATTTACTCGGTCGATTGTCCTGAAGACGAAGACATCTCCCGCTTCGCACCACCCGATCTCGATCTCTGGGATCAAACCGAAGGCGATGACGAGTACGAATTCGGCTACCTCGAAGGGGCATGGGAACAAGGATCGCATCGCAAATGGTGTGCAATCCTCGACCGCGAGCAGTTCGACGAATTCGTTGATCACTGCGGTTTGTTCGCCGAATCAACCGAAACGATGGGCTCAATTGGAGGCCCCGGCTTCGGATTCGGCTGGGCACCGGCGATCAGCTTCACTTCTCACGAATCGGATGCAATTCAAAACGCATACGTGACGCCGATGCCTGAAGTCGAACGGGAATCGGGCGGCGAACGTGATTGGGAACAGGTCCGTGATGCAGTGCTCTCCGTCTATGGCTGATCGGAATGTTGGCTGGCTCGCCCCGAATGGACACGGGGCGAGTCAGACACCCGCTTGAACGGCGTTCCAAACAACCGCCTTCAACTGGAGACATGAAATGATCTCGATTCCAACCAATGGGCAGTCGGCAAAGCCGAAATTTCCGCTGGGACAGGTGCTCGCCACACCGGGGGCCGTTGAGGCTCTCCAGAAAAGCAATCAGTTGCCCGGTGAGTTTCTCGCCCGGCACGTCGTTGGTGATTGGGGGGAGGTCTGCCCAGATGACAAAGCCTTGAACGACGAATCACTGATCGACGGCAGCAGAATTCTGTCGGCCTATCGCACCGGTGAGGGTGAAAAGATCTGGATCATCACTGAGGCTGCTGACGAATTGGGAAATCGCTGCTGCACCACTCTGTTGACCCCCTCGGAGTATTGATGCGGCGGCTCATCGTCAGACACCCGCTTGTTGAGTGTGACCAACAACACTCATCAAGCGGAGGACGGAATTATGGGCTGGCTGTTCAAGGCCGGAATGTCCCGGCGAGACCTGATCGCCGAGAACACGAAAAGCTGGGAACGAACGAAAGACGACGGCACAAGCATCAAGTCGGTATGCCTCGCCCACTGCTACCGAGGTGGAGTTTTCAGCGGCGTCCTGTGGAGCGTCTGGGAACGAACCTTCTTCAAAGATGATCAGCCCACTGAGACGGCACAGCGATGGATCGTCTGCGATCTGCTGCGATACGAGCAGGGAGCATGGGGCTACAAGGACATGGACGAGTCCATGCACCCGTTTTATTACTCCTGCCCATTGAAGTATCTCGATCTCGTTCCCCTCGAACAATTCGGCGGGAATGCCGATTGGCGGAATCTCGTTCGCCAATACCACGCCAGAATCACACAAAAACGTCAAGCCAGAAAAGGAACCACCTCATGGTCGTCTTGAATCAGGGCACGCCCGAAGAAATCACGCTGCGACTTGTCCTTGAATCGGAGCTTCACGGTCGCGATTACTTCGATCACTACGACACGATGGCCGAACTGTTCGCCGGGCTTCGCCGTCTCTTGAAGCGAGCAGCAAAGGAAGCATCGAAAGACAGCATCGAGCGAATCGTCGCTCTTGCCATCGTCCCGGTTGATTCCTACGGCGGTGATGACGATGAGTTGGGATATGGTTTCGGCCTCGACGAGTGCGAGACACCCGCTTGATCGGTGTGAGTCAGAAAGCCAATCCCAGCAGCCCACCAATCACGGCATAGGTCAGAAGTGCGGGCCGATAGGAAACTGCGTTAGCAAGCCCCCATTGCCGGGCGGCATCCACGGATAATCCGCCCGCCAAGGCACCAAGTGCCGTTCCGACCGAACCGGTCAAGTTGTACCACGCGAAAACATCAGTACGACGTTCTGCCGGAATGAGATGGGAAAGTGAGGCTTGCTCAATCGAGAGGAACGGCCCGACTTCGCCGCCGCTGGGACTGATGACAGCGACCGTCGCGGCGATCAGCAAGACAACGAATGAGTCGCTCAGTGCAAAAACGACGCCCCCCATGACCATCAACATAGAGCCAACGACCAGCATCTTGCGACGTCCCCAGCGATCCGCTCGGGTCGTAATCCAAAGCGATACGATGGTATCGCCCACCAGCGTCAGCGACACCAACGCCCCGATCTCGGTGTCGGAAAGATTCAGGTCGGCGAGGTACAGGACTAGCACGACCGAAATCAGGCCGTAGCCGAACAGCCGCAGAAACCGAGTGCCAAAGAGAATCCACCCATCACGAGAGAGTGCCCGCAGAGCTTGGAATCGGAGCAAACCGTCTGGCATCGTCAATCGTCCGCAGAATCTGACGGCATTAGCACAAGAAATGACGATGCCACGCTCGACGTGTGAAGTCGAGCGTGGCATCTAGGTTGTGTTAGGAAGCAGGGTAAGCCCTACTTAGAATGCTTCAGCATCTCTCGGCAAGCTTTCTCGCACTTTCGGCATTCTTCAGCACAGGCTTTCATGTGCTTGTCATCGGGGAACTTCTCGCACGCCTTGGCACACTCGGCACAGGCCGTGGCACACGACTCGCAAATGATGGACGAGAACGGGCCGCCCGCCGCGACGACTTGGGAGGCTGCCGCACAAATCGTGGCACAGTCCCGGCATGTCATCAGGGTCTTCAGGTGCTCCTTCTTGCCTTCTGACAGCATGTGCCCGCAATGCGTGGCACAGCTATCGCATTCCCGCTGGCAGTCGGAACACGCTTCGGCACATTTCTGAAGCATCTCGTCGTGCTCGCTGTGAGCACCCTTCTGCTGAGCCAAGGCCGTGCCCGACATCGCCGCCGCAGCCAGTGCGGTGACGCCCGTCATTCCAAATTCTCGTCGATTGAACATGGTCGTATTCCTTGTTTGATTAGATTGAGCGAAAAGGAGGGGTGCCACGTGACACCCCTCGGGAAAGTCTGGGGCTACTTGGAGCAGCCACAAACCTCGCACTCGCAGACTGCACAGGTGCAGGACTCGCCATCGCAGCCGCTGCATTCGCAGACTTCACTGAATGAGGCGGCGGATGCCAGCGGCATCTTCGCCGCACAGCAGGTCTTGAGGGCAACGGCTGGGGCCGCTGCCGCTCGCACACACCCGCAGCTTCCGCATTCACACTCGTCGCATGAGCAGAAGTCGCCGTTGCAGTTCGGGCACTGACAATCGACACAGCCGCAGGACGATTTCCCTTGGGGAGAACCGCCCGTTGAATTGGCCGATGCCAAAGCATACGTCAGCCCGACTGATGCGGCGAAAAGCAATCCAAGAACCGAAAGTCGCTTAAACATGGTCTTCCTCACTGAAGAAATGGATTGAAACTGAGGTCACAGATTTGCGAAGCACGGCAATCTGCGAATCATTTCAACCACAAGCAGTGAAGTTTCAACAGCGATGGTCCTGAAGCTCGGAATCGACCAGAGAAGTGGTCCCGCAAATAGATCACGCCATCGTCGAATGGTGCGTGGGCATATGCAGGCGGCAGAATCGCTTTGACGAACGGCTTCTCGATGTCGGTCTTCGCTGGCGTGACTTGCACCGGGGCAGAAACCGGAAGGTCTTCGACGCAGCAGCAGTCCGACCGCAGGCTGGTGGAACGTGCCACTGCCTTTTTCGTGCAGCACGTTCGGTTGGAAGCAGATGCTTTTTCCGCCGACTTCGATTCGACATGGCAGCAAGCGTGTTTCGTCGCTCGCTCGTCCGTGCAGCAACACGGCAAGAATTTCGCCACCACAGGATTGGCAGCGATGCCAATCAGGCACAACACCACGGTGATGGTTTTCAGTATTGTCATGGCGAAAAGCACTGTAGCAACTGGATAAGCGAAAGTTCAATATGAGTTTGGCATGGTTCGACGGCTACACTGGCAGACCAGCGATCAGAAATAGCATCGTGGCCGCCATTCCCGCCATCAGGGCGTCTTCCACAAACGTCACTTTGGACATGGGCAAATTGAATACCGTCCCCAAGCAGGCACACTGGATTCGACGCTTCTGGAGCAACGCTTGCGTGACGCCGATCAGTCCGAGCAACATCACGACCAAGGTGATCCCATTTGTGACCAGAGGAGCAAGCCCAAGCACGTAGGCAACTCCCAAACCTAATTCGATGAATGGGTAGGCAAATCCGTAAGCCCGCAGAGGTCTTGCCACGATGTCGTAGGTCTGGAAGGAATCGGCGAAACCATTGAGGTCCAGCAGTTTGAAGAACGAAAAGGCGATGAAAAATCCCCCCATGAAATTCGCCATTGCCCGCATCAGATCGAATTGCCCCCCATTGATCTCGATCACCGCCACCACGCCGAGTAGGTAACTCAAAACCAAAAGCAACGGGCGGTAGATCGTCAAGAACGATTTCCCTTCCGTGGCTGAGGAATCGACGTGAGTCGGTTCGTTGCCTTCAATGCGGCTGAGCACCTTGAATCCCGCGTCGGCGACATGCTGTTCAACGGCTTCGACGCTCACGCCGTCTCCCTCCACGGTCAAAATCTTCTGGGGATCTTCGGTATCCACCGACCAACGACGAACGGCAGGATCGCGATCCAAATGCGGCTTGACCGCTGACACACAGCGGGCACAATTCAGGTTGGTTTGAAATTGAAGGGTGGTCATGACAGATCTATCCCAAAGCGGCTCCGAACAGCCAATCGATGCGGGCAAGAGTTTCAGGGGATGAATGCACTTGTTCGCCTGAAATCGCGGTGACAGCACTTGCCGTTTGTGCTCCGCACCCCGCTGAGTCAGACCCAGCGATGGAGACGAACACGTCGGAATTTGCTTCTAACGCCCCTTGCTTGCAACGACAGTTGCGGGATGTGTGGCAACAGTGTGAGTTCATTGGGTTTACGCCTCAGTCTCTTCGTTGCCCTGTAACGCTTCCAGAATTGGGCACCCAAGCTTGGAGCCGCTTCCGTGGCATTGTTTGACGAGCTTGTTCAGTGCTTCCCTCATTCGGGTCAAATCTGCGATTTTTCCGTCAATGTCCAGCAGCTTTTCCTTGGCCTGCTGTCTCACGTCGGCTCGCGTTGCCGACGAGTCGGCTCGTAAAGCGAGCAGGCTTTTGATTTCCTTCAACGTGAATCCCAGTTCTTTGGCACGACGAATGAACCGGACCACGGCCACAGCCTCGTCATCATATTGTCGATAACCGGAGGCCCGGCGTTCTGGTTCCGCAAGCAAACCTTCCCGCTCATAGAATCGAACGGTTTCGACTCCGACCCCGGCTTTTCGGGCCAATTCACCAGTGCTCAATACCGCCATCGCATCACCTCTGCCCGTATTATCGCCCCTGTACCATACTACGGAGTCAAGGGTTAATTCCGAAGAAAATGGATTCGGCTTGTTGGCTTGCTCGTAAGCTCAAGCCATTCGGTTAAATGGCGGGGGATACTCCACTCGCCCCTGAATCTTTGCCAGCAAGTCGGGAACTAACTCCGCCGCCATCCAAGCATCCCCCGCTCCGAACGGACAGGCCACAGGATGGGCGAGGTCGGCGGAAAATCCGAAGCGAGGATAAAAATCAGGATGCCCCAGCACGAAGACAATCTTGTGGCCCCGTTCCTTGCAGACTGCCAACCCTTCGCGGATAAGTCGGCTGCCGATGCCCTGCCGTTGGAAACGTGGTAACACGGCCATCGGAGCCAACGACAATGCTTGAACCATTCCGGTTGCGGAAAGGATCGGAAGGCGGCTGAACAGGATGTGGCTGACGATGGCATTCTGAGCCACAGCAACCAGCGAGGCTTCGATGTACCCCTCATTCCGTAACGCATCAACCAGCTTGGACTCCGCATCTGTGGGAAACGCGGCTCGATTCACGTTCCAAACGCCCTGTCGATCCGCAGCGGTTTCCGGGCGAATTTCAACATCGAGATTTCCGCCTTGAGGGAGCGACATCCTCAAAGTTTTCACTTCCCACAGACGCGAATGGTTGCATTCAAGATTATTCAGCCGCCACAACCGCATCCACCTCGATCTCAACCAGATGATCGGGATTCACCAAGCCACTGACCTCGACCATTGTGGCAGCGGGATTGATGCCGGTGAAGAATTCGCCGTGGGCTCGGCCAATCTCTTCCCAGCGACTGATATCCGTCACGAACATGCGAGTGCGGACGACATCGGACATCTTGGCCCCGACCTCGGCCAATGCTGCTTCGATCTTCCGCAAGATGAACACGGTCTGTTCATAGGCGTTGCCCACGGCGACCGTCGTACCATCGCTGTTGGACGCCGTGGTGCCGGAGACGAAAACCTGCGAACCGACCCGCACAGCACGCGAGTAGGCCACAACTCTTTCCCACGGGGTGCCGGTCGAATAGGTTTGACGATGCACAGCAGATTCTCCCTGATTTTCAACGGGCCGTTCCCGTCGCAAACAATTCGCCTTTCCAAATCGTCACGGCCTGACCGCCGAGGATCACTCGGTCGCCGTTGTGCTTCAGCCGCAAGACACCGCCTCGGGCCGAGATTTGATGGGCCATCAGTTCGGGTTTTCCCAGCCGCTCGGCCCAGTACGGCGTGAGACAGCAGTGAGCCGAGCCACAGACGGGATCTTCATCGATCCCCACGGCGGGAGCGAAGAAACGATCCACGAAGTCGAAGCGAGGATCATCGGAAGGGGCGGTGACAATTACGCCCCGCACTGGAATGCGTTCGAGTTTGCGAAAGTCGGATTTGAGCGACCGCACGATTTCTTCGGAATCGAAGACCGCGAGGTAGTCGAAGCGGCTCTGCCCCAGATACGTCGGTTTCACCCCCAGTGCTTCCGTGAGTTGTGAGGGGATTTCCGCCGTGATTGCCGGAGTGGCTGGGAAATCGAGTTCGATGAAGTCGCCCGCCTTGGTGCAGGTCAACACACCGCTTCGCGTATGAAATCTCAACGGCTTTTCTTGCGGCACATGATCAGACGACCAAAGGGCATGGGCCGTCGCCAGCGTGGCATGGCCACACAGATCGACCTCAACAGTCGGTGTGAACCACCTTAGTTCAAGTCCCTCCGGCAACTGCCGCACGAAGGCGGTTTCCGACAAATTCATCTCGGAGGCGACGGCTTGCATCCACTGGGGATCGGCTTCGGACTCCAACCAGCAAATGGCCGCAGGATTGCCGCCGAACGGACGATTCGTGAAGGCATCGACCTGCCAACATTTCACAGGGGTTTTCAAGCTCATGAAGTATTCCATCAGTAAATCGACTCACAACCTCGGATCGACCGGCTCACTTTCCAACGCCAGCACGCCGAAAACGCACTCATGAACTCGCCGCAACGGTTCATGCCGCACGAAGCGTTCCAAACCTTCGATGCCGAGGGCGAATTCCCGCAAGGCCAGTGACCGCTTGGCTCCCAAGCCACGCTTTCGCAGACGAGTCAGATGCTCATCGGCAGTGTAGTCCGGGCCGTAGATGATCCGCAGGTATTCCCGGCCCCGGCACTTCACGGCGGGCTGCACCAATCCTTTTTTGCCCCGCATGACGAACTCCAGCGGCTTAACAACCATCCCTTCGCCGCCACGTCCCGTCAGTTCTTCCCACCATGTGATGCCGGTCTGTTCGCTCGCCGGGTCGGTGACATCCACCACCTTGAATGGCGTGGCTCGCAGCAGTTGCGGATCGTGCTGGCAGATCTTCGCCAGCGTCTCCATGTGCCAAACATGGTTCTGGTGGATGTGGACTTTGCCTTCGGTCGCCAACAGATGGAAGGGAGCCAACTTCAGATCATCGAGTGATTCGACCGACCAGCAGTATTGCCGGTAGGCGGCGACGAATTGATCGATGTGCTCCCGCTGAGCCATGAAGCGGCTCTGAAGCTCGGAAAGCCGCTGACTGCTTTCTCCATTCATCCGTTTGGCAGCAGCCTCCAGTGCTGTAACGGCCTGTGGCACTGCCGCCCGGCCTGCTGACCCGACAGCGGCATACTGCGAACGCAGAAGCTCCTGTGCCTTGGCCGACCACGGCATCAACTCGCAGTCGAGGCAGGCCCAGCCGGTATTGAACTCATCCCAGACGTTGGCGGCGGTCATTGCTGACCGAATCCGATCCAAAAATCGGCGTTCGAGGTCCGCATCGTTGAAGAACCGCCGACCGGTGCGAGTCACGATGATGCCGGACTCTGCTTCCGTGACACCGAACCGTTCACGGGCAACATCTTCATCACGACAGACCACGACGACGGCCCGAGAGCCCATGTGCTTTTCTTCGCACACGACCTGTGGCACGCCTTGACTACGGAAATAGGCGAACGCTTCTGCCGGATGTTCCAACAAACCCGGCAAATTGGTTGTCTCGCAGGGCGACATTGTGGGCGGCAGGTAGATCAGCCACTTGGGATTGGCCGCAAACCGGCTCATCACTTCCAACGCCGCCGTGGCGTTTTCTTCACGGATCGTCACCGTGTGATGCAGCCGCGTCGAAACGATCCGCTTGCCCAACACATCCTCGACATCAAGGATGTCGTCATGCAGTTGCTGGGCCGACAGAACCGGTGCCTGATCCTCGACCGGCAGGAATGGGCGGGAAGGCTCGCAGTAGGTCAGCTTCGCGGGAACGGAGACGAATTCCCGTTCGGGATACCGCAGGGCCGTGAGCTTACCGCCGAAGACGCAGCCGGTGTCGATGTTGACCGTGCGGTTGAGCCAATCCGGTTCGGGCACCGGCGTGTGGCCGTAGACGACCATCGCCGTGCCGCGATACTCCGCCGCCCAGTTGTATCGGACGGGCAGGCCGAACTCGTCGGTCTCGCCAGTTGTTTCGCCGTAAAGAGCAAAGTCCCGCACCTTACCGGAACCTCGGCCCTGCATCTCTTCTTTCATCCCGGCGTGAGCGACGACGAGCTTTCCGTCATCAAGCACGTAATGGCTGACGAGTCCGTCGAGAAAATCCGCCAAGGAATTGCAGAATGGCCCACGCACGTCATCCGGCAAAGCGTCGATCTCGGCGAGCGTGTTCGCCAACCCGTGCGTGATCTGAACATCTCGACCGCTCAACTTGCGGTGGAGTTTCATGTCATGATTGCCGGGCACGCAAAGGGCAGTTCCCGTTTGGACCATGTTCCAAACGATGCTCAGCGTATCGAGCACTCTCGGCCCGCGATCCACCAGATCGCCGACAAAAACTGCCTTGCGACCTGCGGGATGGGAGTAGCAGAGATTGGCCCACCCCGGCCCCGGATCTGAGACGACGGCTTTCTCATAGCCGAGCTTGTTGAGCAGTTCTTCCAATTCGTCTGCACAGCCATGCACGTCCCCGATGATGTCGAACGGCCCGTGTTCGTCGCTCCGGTCGTTCCACAACGGCACCCGCTCGATCAGTGCGGCTTCAACTTCTTCCACGCTCTCCAGCACGAACACATGCCGGAAGCCTTCTCGCTTGAGGCCCCGGAGTGATCGACGGAGTTGGGACCGTTGTTGCCGAATGACGTGGGGACCAAAGGTTCGATCCTGCCGATCCCGATTTCGCTCGTGACAAAGATCTTCGGGGAGATTAAGGGCGATGGCGACCGGCAGGCAGTGATACTTCCGGGCGAGAGCGACAAGTGGTGCTCGGGCTTCGGGTTGAACATTGGTCGCATCGACAACGGTCAGCCGTCCCCGTGCCAGCCGCTTCGCCGCAATGAAATGCAACACCTCGAACGCATCGGTCGTGGCCCCCTGACTGTTCTCGTCATCGCTGACCAGCCCTCGACAATAATCAGATGACAGCACCTCGCTCGGCAGGAAATGCTTTCGGGCGAACGTACTCTTCCCCGACCCGCTAGGGCCGATGAGGACGACGAGGGAGAGCTTGGGAATCTTCAAATGCGTTGCCACACCATATCCCAATAAGGCACTTTTCTGCTGAAAATACGTTCTAACGCAACCATTTCCCTGTGTGTTATTCGGCAAGCTGGAAGAGAATTGTAATTGATACGTGCCTCAATCAACTTGCAATCATTGAAGATGAAAACTGCCCCAAGGCGTCGAGGCGTTGCGATTAGATTGTTGTAATGCTCGCCGTACCATTGAGGAGTTAGTTTTCCCTCTTGAACTAGCCTCTCTGCGTGTACTGTGACCCAAGACTCCAAAGGAATGGACAACGGCCCTTCGTTCTTGTCTGTGACTCCTATTACCTTTGAATTCGGCGAGTCGGCCTCGTGGATGATTCTCGGCTGGGAGATGAGCAGTTCGTCGAGTGCCCATCCAGCACCGGGACCGTGGCGATGTGGTCTTGTGAATGAAATTAGCAAGACGTTTGGGTGATCATCTGAAAACTGTGCGGCTCGTGGATCGAATCCTTTTGCCAGTTTGTCAAAGACTTTCAGATAGAATCGTGTGGACTCATAGTACGGACTTGGGCCTCTCGCGTTCTCAGGACAATGCTCTCCGGGCCTAACGAGAACTGCGTCTGGCGAAGTAATCTTCTCCTTTCGGAAAGCTTCCCAGACTTTCTGGTCTTCCTCATCTTGTGTCAGCACACTGCACTCAACATGAATATGCCTCCCATTCAGGTCGATTTTCATATCGCAGTTTCGCCGATTGGCGAAGCCACATTCGAACTCCAAGGGGAATCCACTCCGAGTTGCACAAGCTTTAGCCCAAAGCTCAAACAACTTGCCGTACCAATCGCTTTGTCTGTGTGACGGCATGGCTCGCAAAAATGTTGCAACTTCCGATGAGTGTTCTGGCTTCGTACAACTGATGACCCTTTGAATGTCGGAATCAAACGCCGCAGCGGCACTATCCGTCAGGTCGCAGAACGTCCCGTACATCCACCTGCCCTACCGGCACAAATCGCACCGCATAGCCGTGCTGAGCGGCCACTCGATTCGCCCAATCCTGAAACTCCTGCCGAGTCCACTCAAACCGGTGATCGGCATGTCGAAACTGACCGGCAGGAAGCGTCTCCCACTTCACGTTGTATTCCCGGTTCGGCGTCGTCACGACAACCGTCTTGGGCCGGGCGAACTCGAACAGGACACGCTCCAACGCCGATAACCGTGGCGGATCGAGGTGCTCGATGACTTCGACAACCGCCGCCGCATCAAAGTTCGCCAATCGCTGGTCGCGATAGATCAGCGAACCGTGGATCAGCTTGATCCGTTCGGCCTGACGCTCTGGCAACCGGTCGAGATTCAGTCGCCGGTGGGCGATCTCCAAAGACCGGATGGAGACATCCAAACCGACGATCCGCTCGAACTGCCGGTCGGCGAGCAGTTCTCGCAGGAGTTTGCCTTCACCGCAGCCGAGATCGAGAATACTGCGGGCACCGCTAGCCCGCAAAGCGGCAAGCACCGTGCCATGTCGCTGTTCGTTCAAGCTAACGGTCTGTTCCAAGGTCTCTTCAGGCCCCAGCACTGTTGGTTCGTCGTCCGCATCAGCAACGGGTTCTTCCTCAACTAATCGAGCGAGGGCTTCCCGGTAGAGGCTGGACCGATGCCGCAGATAGCGGCGAGTGATCTGTTCCTTTTCCGGGTGAGTGGCGAGCCAACCGGCTCCTTTCTCCAGCAACTTCTCCAGTTCGTCATCTCCGACGAAATAATGCTTCCCGTTGTCGAACACCGGAATCAGCACGTAGAGATGCGTCAGCAACTCGGACAGTTTCTTGGTGCCCGCAATCGTGACCGAGAAATACGGACTCTCGCCCCATTCAGGAAACTGCTCATCGAGCGGATGACGTTGGGCTTCGACGGTATAACCCAACGGCTCGAAGATCCGTTGCAGGAAGTCCGCACCGCCCCGCACCGCTAACACATCGAGGCGTGCCGTCAGCGGGATGGCCGTGTCCGCCAATTCCTGTCGATCTTTGCAGCGACCGGACATGGCCGTGCCGTAGACCTGCGAAATCGCTACGCTGAGAAATGACGAAGCGACGTAAGGCCGGTCGTTGACGTAATGCCCCAAGGCGAAGCTCTGCTCCCGCCCTTTGCCTCGCACCATCCCCACGGGGTCCACGTCGAGCAACATCGCCGCCGTCGTCCGCTCCGGCGAGACTTTGGGATAAAAGACATGGGCCTGCCCAAAGCTCATCTCGAAACTCTGGCACCGCTCCGGGTGCTTGTGGAGCAGATAGCCGAGGTCACTTGCGGGTTGATGGGATGTCGTGATCGTGAGCAACATGATCGATTCGATGGAGTTGAGGCTTGAGCGTCTCGATTATGCACAAAAACCCAGCACACGTTGAGACATGTGCTGGGTCTGATTAGTCACTCGCGGAAAAAAGTGGTTGCGG
>Ga0335397_10000691_pt1 | contig 45123 bp, 38 predicted proteins | sample MAT04_FD_205740 | JGI IMG/M metagenome (GOLD analysis project Ga0335397, IMG submission 205740) | Freshwater microbial communities from Lake Fryxell liftoff mats and glacier meltwater in Antarctica - MAT-04 (spades assembly) (version 2) ... | reverse complement strand
CTCGTCGGGCGATCTGAAGTACCACTACACGCAAGGGCTCGCGATTCACTACCTCCTCACCGGAGACGATCGCTTCCGTGAGGCGGCCGAGAACGTGGGCATCCGCGCGCATGATCTCTGGCTCTCACCCGGCTATGCGGGAGGCGCGGACTTCTGGACCGAACGCCACGCCGGCTTCGGGCTGCTCGCCTACGAGTGGGCGGCAGCGGTGTCGGACGACAAGGCGGCTCAGTTCACCGGCTGGGCGGCGGAGGCCGTGAGCGCGTATCTCGCCGAGCAAGCGACGTACCCCGCAGGATACACGAGCACGACGGAGCGGTGCTTCGCACATTCCGCCGAAGCGCACGGCGAGTCGTACGGCTACTTCGGTTGCAGTCCCTGGATGAGCGCGATCCTCGCCGATGCCCTCGACACGCATGCCGATCGCCTCGCGGGTGCCGGCAACGCAGCGGGCGCCCAGGCCGTGCGTTCGAGTCTCGTGAAGCTCGGTCAGTTCGTCGCGAGTCAGGGACGTGACACCACAGGGCGCCCTCTCTACTGGGCGGGCGTCGGCGTCACCTCCGACGAGCTCGATACCTTCGACGAGCACTGGGGAGAGAGCGCCTACGTGGTTGCGCTCGCCTGGTACTGGAGCGGCAAGACCAGCTCGGCGCTCCGCCAGGCCGCCGATGCGCTGGTCGCCGGCTTCGACACGAAGGGGGAGGCGGGCCAGCTCCGCAGCTTCAACTGGCAGTGCCGGAGCGGTGTCATGACGCCGTTCTACCTGCAGCCCTAGGCTGAGAGCCGCGCAAAGCTGGGCGGGGAGGGGCGGTCCGGAATAAGATCCCCGTCGATGACGCGGTCCTTCCTCAATCTTCTCTGCATCGCGGGCGCCTCCGTCGCCCTCCTCGGAGGCTGCAAGCCGAAAGCCGGCGCGAGCTGCAAGATCGAGACGAAGGAGATCTGCGTCGACGCGAAGCAGGCCCTCGTTTGCCACGACGGCAAGTGGGAGGACATGATCTGCCGCGGCGCGAGCGGCTGCGCGAAGACGGGCAGCGAGAGCTCCTGCGACCAGACCGTCGCCGAGGAGAAGGACGTCTGCAACCTCGCCAACGACTTCGTGTGCAGCTCCGACAAGAAGAGCATGCTCGAGTGCACGAAGAACCACTGGACCGCGTCGCAGTCGTGCCTGGGCGAACGCAACTGCACGATGGAGCAGAAGAAGGTCATCTGCGACAACAGCCTCGCCAACCCCGGCGACGTGTGTCGCGAGGAGGACGACTACGCCTGCTCGCCGGACAAGAAGTCGGCGCTGGTGTGCCGCGCGGGAAAGTTCACCGTGGCGAGCAACTGCAAGGGCAAGAACGCCTGCCGCGTCACGGGCGACAAGGCCTCGGGCTTCAAGGTCGAGTGCGACGACTCGATCGCGAACATCGGCGACCCTTGTGACAAGGAGAGCCACTTTACGTGCGCACCCGACGAGAAGCAGATCGTCAAATGCGTCGGCAAGAAGTTCATCGCCGACGACAAGTGCAAGCGCAACGAAAAGTGCGCCGTCAAAGGCGAGCTCGTGGGCTGTTACTAGCTTGGCCGGGCGCGCACGCGCTCGGCGATGTCGTCGACGGGGTGTCCCATCTCCGGATTCTCGGACAGCCGACGAGCCTCCGCAACAAGCCTCCGGCTAGGGCGCGGTCATCTCGAAGGTCAGATCGATCTTCTTCTTCTTCCGCCGGGAGAGGCACCTCGGTTTTCCGTCACCGCGGGAGGAGCCGTGCGTTGGCCTACACTCTGCGCCTTCCGAGAAACGTTGGCGTTCTTCGAGGCGAAGGCGCTCGCGAGGGCGAACGAAAAATACGCATGCGGAACCTTCAAAGCGCCGACAGCGAGGTGTAGCCTTTGGGGATGCGTCTTCCCTCCTCTCTTGCGTTTGTCGGTGTGGCTGCAGCGCTGATCGCCGCGGCTCCCCTCGCGTGCTCCTCTGGTGATGCGCATCCCGCGCCCTCGGGCGAAGCTGACAGCGGACTCGTTGGAGTCCCCGAGGCAAGCACGAAGCCAGGCGATGCTGCCGTGCAGGGCGACCCCGCCGACATCGCTCACCTGTCCACGATCTGCGGCACGACCGCGTGCGGCATCATGGGAATCAAGAAGTCTGGTTTCCAGGAGCTCGCGGACGTCTCGTTCGTCGTGAAGGACAGCGTCGGCAAGCCCGTGTCCGGCGTTCCCGTCGTGTTCGAGCTCGAAGGGCCGCCTGCGGGCACCGAGTTCCTCGGTGACACGGGCGACGGCGGAACGGCGGGCGTGTCTACCGTCACGATCAAGACGGACGCGTCAGGCAAGGCCACGGCGCGCGTGCAGTCGGGCGTCACGCTCGGCGTCTTCGACGTGAAAGCTTCGGTCAGCGCCAGCCTCCAGGCGAAGAGCCCCGCCATCGGTGTTCGCGGCGTGACCCCCGCCAATCGTGGCTTCCAGCTCCAGTGCGCCCTCAAGAACCTCCCTGCCTACGTCGACCCGCTCCCGCCCAAGGCGCTCAAGACGAGCTGCACGGTCACGCTCATCGACCGCTTCAACAATCCCGTCGGCAAGCCCACGACGATCAATCTCAAGGTCGAGGCCGGAGCGATCCCGAGCAGCGTGCAGTCCAAGCCGTTCGATGCGCTGGGCGCGAACGCGGAAGAGGGTAAGGCCACCGTCGACTTCAGCACCGTCGGAGCGTTCCCGCCGGTGGACGTCACGGCAATGGGGGGCGAGCCGTTCGCAGGAAGCCTCAACCAGCGCGACGGGCTCGTCACGGTCCTCGCCTACGTCGCTGGAGAGGAAGCCTTCGACGACAACAACTCCAACGGCAGCTGGGACGCGGGTGAGAACTTCATCGATCAGGGCGAGCCCTTCGTCGACGGCAACGACAACAATCAGTGGGACCCCGGTGAGTTCTACGCCGACGTGGCACCGTCGAATGGCAAGTACGACCCGCCGAACAAGGTGTGGGACAAGCAAACGACGATCTGGACGACCACCTACATCCTCTATACCGGGACGATGTCAAACGTGGCCTTCTCCCCCGCCGGGCCGATCACCGCGCCGGTGGGCTCATCGCAACAGGTCACGGCGTCGTTCGCAGACGCACGGTTCAATCCGCCGCCCGCCGGAGCGGTCACGACGTACGCCTTCTCGCGCACAGGCGTGCGCGGAACGGTCACGACGAAGTTCGAGACGCAGCTCGATGGCTACGGCTTCTCGCTGACCCGAGCCCTCTACGACGGCGACAGTCCCTCGGTGGGTTGCAGCGCTGGCACCGCCCGCTGCGAATGGCTCACGAAATTCGCCTTCACACCGTCGTACTCGTTGGGCATCACGGCCACGGTCGCGGGGGCCGCGACCGCAGGCACGGCCGAGGCGGCCGTGTTGACCTTCTCGCCGGCCGTCGCCGGCACGAAGCAGGATCACCCTTTCAACGTCACCTTCCAGTAGCAACCAGACGGCGCACGGGTCACTGGAGAGCCCCCGATAGTCGGGCGATTCCTTCGCCCGGGCCGGCCTCGCGCTCAAATGACGCACAAACGAAAACCGGCGTGCGAGTCGCACACCGGTTCTCGAGGCCTACGTGTTTCCCGTACTAAAGCGCGGCGAGGCGCTCGGCGAGCTGCTTCTCCAGGCCCTCGATGGCCTTGGTGAAGCCCTTCACGCCCTCGTCCAGCTTGTCGTTGGCCATGCGGTCGGCCTCGTGGGCCTTGCGGAAGGCCGCCTCGTCCATCGTGATCTTCGGGATGTCCATGGCCTTCGCCTTGGCGGCGTCGAGCTTCTTCGGGAGCTCGCCGGTCGCCTTCTCGAGCTCCGCGAGGAGGCTCGGCGCGATGGTGAGCAGATCGCAGCCCGCGAGCTCGGTGATCTCGCCCATGTTGCGGAAGCTCGCGCCCATGACCTCGGTCTTGTGGTCGTACTTCTTGTAGTAGTTGAAGATCTCCGTGACGTTCTTCACGCCCGGGTCCTCGGCCGGCGCGTAGCTCTCCTTGCCGGTCGACTTCTTGAACCAGTCGAGGATCCGGCCGACGAACGGCGAGATGAGCGTGACCTTCGCGTCCGCGCACGCCACGGCCTGATGCATCCCGAAGAGGAGCGTCAGGTTGCAGTGGATGCCCTCCTTCTCGAGGGTCTCGGCGGCGCAGATGCCCTCCCATGAAGCGGCGAGCTTGATGAGGATGCGTTCCTTCTTGATGCCCGCGCCCTCGTACATCGCGATGAGCGAGCGCGCCTTGGCGAGGCTGCCCTCCACGTCGTAGGAGAGGCGTGCGTCGACCTCGGTCGAGACGCGGCCCGGGACGATCTCGAGGATCTTGAGGCCGAACTCGACCGAGAGGCGGTCGATCGCGCGCTTCACGACGCCCTGTTCGCCGCCTTCGCCCTTGGTCTCCTTGCGTGCCCACACGAGCGCGTCGTCGACGAGCTTCGCGTAGGCGGGCATCGCGGCCGCGGCGGCGATGAGCGACGGGTTCGTCGTCGCATCGCGCGGCTTGAACTTCTCGATGGAGTTGATGTCCCCGGTGTCGGAGACGACCACGGTCACGTCCTTGAGCTGATCGAGAAAATTCCTGGCCATGATTCCCACTCCCTGTCGCAGATCGCTCGCAAAAATTGCGGCTCCAAGGTGTTAGCCCTCGCTCGGACCACGTGTCGAGGGCCAACTGCGGTGACCGGGGCGAAGCGCATCACACGGCCCTGCCATTGGGGCCCTCTGCCCAGCTGCGACCGGATGTACGAGCTGGCCCGCAAGGCTGGATTTCAGCCATGGGCGTGAACTTGGCCCTTCGGCTCGGGGCTTGCTGTTCTGCCTGCCACGATGATGACCAAGCCGGCGTTCCTCGTCGCTCCTCTGCTCCTCGCCGTCGCGCTCTCGGCGGGCGATGCGAGCGCCGCCGACACGTCCATCGCGCTCGGCGAGGTCGCGGTTCCGCCCGCGAGCTCGGGCGTGGACCGGGCCGCGCTGAAGACGGCCGCCGAGGGTGAGCTTCGCGGCGTCGACGCGTCGAAGCTCCGCGCGCGGAAGAGGCGCGACGTCGTCGTCTCCGTCGCGGTGGTCGGCTCCACGCCGTCGCCGTTCGCGTGCACGATCAACGCGCTCCTCTACGACGCGAAGACCGGAACCATGCTCGCGATCATCCAGGGGCACGCGCACTCCGAGGGCGCCGCGAACGACGAGGTCCGCAAGCGCGTCCTCCGCGCCGCGATGCGCAGCGCCGTCAGCCAGATCCCCGACGCCCTGGCTGCCAACTAGGGCTCCGCCCCTCGCCTTCGGCGAGCCTCCGGGATGTGGACTTTCCGGCGTGATTCGCCTGCGGCGAACGGCGCCGCAGACGGCGCCGATTTCACGCCTGCGATGCGCGAGGCTGCGAGCTTCCACATGTTGAGGTCTCGAGCTCGCTCGCTGGTGGGCTGATCACGAGAAGCGGCGTGCGTTGCGCACGCCGGTCGGCGCGCAGCGCCGATTCTCCCTGGCGGCTCACGAGCGGAGCGAGTGCGGGGGACCGGAGGTCCCCAAACAAGAGGGGTTCACGGCTTCGGGTGGGATGGATCGAGGACCTCGAGATCGGCGAGGTCCTGCTTTCTTCCGGACGCACGCTTGTTGGCGATCAGGTCGGCGAGCGCGACGATCGGAACCGAGAGGGGGCCGAGGTCGGCGTAGATGGCGCGCTCCACCGCAGCACGCGTATCGATCCCGTCAGCCTGAGTCATGATGTCGACGCGTAGGGGCGCGACGCCGAAGTAGATCACGTCGTCGGCTCCGACGGTCTTTGCGGCAGCGACGACGTTGGGCGGGGCGCCGAAAGCCGCGAGCGCCGCCGCGAGCCGGGCGAGGTTCTCGGGGACTCCGAGAACGAGGAGGTCGAGGTCCTTCGTTGCTCGCGGTCGCGCGTGAAAACCGACCGCGTACCCGCCGACGACTACAAACTCAACCCTTGCGGCGACGCACTCCGCCAACAGCTCTTTGAAGTCGGGGTGTAGGTCCATGATCTCCGCTCAGGGCCAAGGAGTCTTCGACGATCGACCAGATCGATTGCAGGCGAGCGACAGGCGACATCTCTGACCAAAACGCGCGATCAACCGCAGCCATGTCGGAGACCTTGGCCACGCCGCCCGTCCAGGTGCTCCTCCGCAGGGCAGCTCGCGCGAGCTTGTTCGCTTCGTCCACAGGAGAAGTGTAGCAGAACGACGCCCCACTCGAGACCGATGGTGCCGTCGAGCTGCCCCGCCCGTGCAGCTAGGGCGCGGAGATCTCGAACGTGAGGTCGATCGTCTTCTTCTTGGGGTCAATCTCGGTGAGCGGCGTGACCACGACCTGCTGGCTGCGCTGGGCGAAGAAGGCGCTCACGCGCTCGAGGTCCTCGACGACCTTCGAGCGCACGAACACCTGCTTCGGCCGAGCCCGCACGACCTTGTCGAGGAGCTCCTTCTCGACGGGGGCGCCGAGCTTGGTCGCATGGAGCGCGCTGATCGAATACACGTCGCCCTCGTCGATGACGAACGCGAGCGGCACCACGCCCTGCGCGTTCGCCGTGCCGATCTCCGGGTCGACCCGGACCTGCACGAAGCCGCGCTCGTAGTAGAACGAGCTCACGAGGAGCGCGGCGCGCTCGATCTCCTCGCGCACGAAGGGCTTGCCTGCCTCGAGCGCCGCGGCCTTGCGGAGCTCGGCCTCGGGTCCCTTCCTGTTGCCCTTGAGCTCGAGCTTCCCGAAGCGCGACTGCGCGCCCTCGTCGACCTTCAGGCGCACGACGACGTGATCGGGCGAGCCCGGGGCGGGCTCGGTGACGACAACCACGCGCGCCGCCTCGTAGCCGCGCAGGCGATACTCGTCGCGTACGGCGAGCGCGATCTTGCTCGCTGTCGCGGCGTCGTAGGGGCTCTCCTTCGCGACGGGGAGCTTCGCGTCCAGCACGGCGTCGCCGAGGACCTTGGCGCCTTCGAAGCCGATGTGCGCGACCCGCGGGCGATCGTGAACGGAGTAGAGGAGCACCACGCTCGCGCCCTGCTGCACGCGGAGGCCGTAGGCGGAGGCGTCGTCGAAGACGCCCAGCTTCAGGATGGCCTCGAGATCGGCGCGCATCCGCTCGGCGCTGAAGATCTCGCTCGGCCGCAGCTCGATCGCGCGCTGCGCGGCCTGTCGTGACACCTCGCTGCCGCCGACCACGCACACGCGAACGACCGGCTTGCCCTCGAAGCCCACCGCCTCGAGCGGGTCACCGCCGGGCAGGATGCTCTCGGGACACGGCGGCACGGGGGGCTTCGCCGGGGCGACGGGCGCCGGCTTGGGGGCCGCCACGACCGGTGGCTTGGCGGCGCAGCCCGAGAGCGCGAAGGAGAGCGACAGGGCGCCGAGCAGATGCTTCATCATCGTCATCGGATCTCGATGAAGGCGCGGCTGCGCAGGTCGGCGAGGAGCAGCTCGCGTTGCTTCTCCACGGCCGCCGCGAACGCCTCGGTGTCGCCCGCCTTCTTGCGATCGATCTTGCCGACGGCACGGGCGATGAGCCAGCGCTGCTCGGCGATCTGACGCTTGATCTCCTCCCGGTACTCGGCCCGCGAGAAGCCGGCCGTCTTCACCACGGCCTCGAGCGCCTTGCGATCCATGTTGTTCGCCTGCGCGACGCTCGAGACGCCCGCGTCGATCTCGGCGTCGCTCACCTCGATGTGCAGGGCCTTCGCGTCCCTGGTGACGAGGATCTCGTCGATCATCCGTGCGAGCAGCTGCTTCTCCATCGCCGCGAGCTCGGCCCTTCGCTTGGTCGGGTCGTGCGACAGCGTCGGCTCGAAGCGCCTCGCGCGAGCGGCGACGTCGGAGCGGAAGATGAGCACGTCGTCGACGAACGCCGCGATCCCGTCGAGCGGGACCGGCGCACGGGCGACCCGCGCGCGAGGCTCGTCGGCGCGAGCGCCGGACGAGCTGCTGGCAATGGCGAGACCGAGCAGTGCGGCGATGGCGACGACCGAGCGAGGCATGGCGGCCATGATACGCTCGAAAGCGTGCTCGAAGTGGAGCGCTACGCGTCGCCGTCGAGGCGCGAGGCCGAGGTTCAGGCCTGCGGCGTCGGCCCGAGCGAGTCCGTCGCCACGTGAGCGCCGGGGATCCGCTTCTCGATGCGATCGAGTCGCTTCTGGACCTCCGAGTACATCGTGTCGAACTTCTCGTGCATGTTCGAGATCTGCATCTCGGCCTTGAGGTTCACGTCGTACTCGATGTCGCCGCGCACCTTGTCACGCGCCACCTGGCGATTCTGACTGAGGAGCACGAACACGCTGAGGATGATCGCCTCGAGCGACACGACCAGCGTGAGGAAGCCGAACGGGAAGGGATCGAAGCCGCCGATCGGGAGCAGCTTCACGTTGAGGAGGATCCACACGGCGAAGAGCCCGATGTGGATGAAGAGGAAGGGGAGGCTCCCGGAGAACTCCGCGATCCAGTCGGCCACCTTCATGACCGTCGACCGGTTGTCGGCGATCTCCTCGTTCGCGTTCCGCGTCGCGGCGTTGCGGATGACCATCGCGTTGTGACGCAGGCGCCGGCCGGTCGCGGCGAGGAGATCCATCGCGGCGGCGGGCTTCAGCCGAAAGAGCTCGTCGAGGTCGCCGCGATCGATCTCGATGGCGACGACGGCGCTCCTGCACCGCGCGGACGCGGTGCGCGGCCCTTCGTCGAGCAGCGAGATCTCGCCGAAGAACTCCCCGGGCCCGGGGCTCTCGAGGAACATCTCCTCGCCCGTCTTCGTCTTCACGGAGAGCTGCACCTCGCCGCTCGTGACGACGTACATCGAGTCGCCCGGGTCGCCGACGTTGAAGACGACCTGCCCCTCCTCGAACTTCACGGTCTCGACGCGCTCGGCGAGGAGCGCGCGCTCCTGATCGTCGAGCAGCGCGAACAAGGAGACTTCGGCGAGGAGGTCGGCGGTGGACATGCGGCCGGAACGATCGCCCGCGATCCTTCGCCGCGCAAGGGCCTTGGGCCCTGGCGTGCTATCCCGGGACCATGGGCAACCGCATCGAGACCGACAGCATGGGCGACGTCGAGGTGGCGGCGGATCGGTACTGGGGGGCGCAGACGCAGCGCAGCCTCCAGAACTTCAAGATCGGCGGCCAGCGCTTCGGGCGGCCGGTGATCGGCGCATTCGGCATCGTGAAGATGGCCGCGGCGCAGGTCAATCGTGACCTCGGCAAGCTCGACCCCAAGCTCGCCGCGCTCATCGCCGAGGCCGCGGGCAAGGTCGAGGCGGGAGACCTCGACGAGCACTTTCCGCTCGTCGTCTGGCAGACGGGCAGCGGCACGCAGACGAACATGAACGCGAACGAGGTCATCGCGAACCTCGCCAACGAGATCGGCGGCACGCCCCTCGGCAGCAAGACCAAGGGGCCGATCCATCCGAACGATCACGTCAACATGTCGCAGTCTTCGAACGACGTGTTCCCGACGGTGATGCACGTGGCGGCGGCCTCGCGCATCGCGCACCGGCTCGTCCCCGCGGTCGCCCGCCTGCGCTCGGCCGTCACGGACAAGAGCGAGGCCTTCGCCGACGTCGTGAAGATCGGCCGCACGCACATGATGGACGCCACGCCGCTCACCCTCGGCCAGGAGATGAGCGGATGGGCCGCGCAGCTCGTGTTCGCGGAGAAGAAGCTCGCCGAGGCGCTCGACGGCCTCCTCGATCTCGCGCTCGGCGGCACGGCGGTCGGCACCGGGCTCAACGCGCACCCGGAGTGGGCGCCGCGTGTCGCCACGAAGGTCGCCGAGCTGACCGGGATCCCCTTTCGCACCGCGTTCAACAAGTTCGCGGCGCTCGCGGGGCACGAGCCGATCGTCGCGGCGAGCGGCGCGACGCGCGTGCTCGCGACCGCGTGCATGAAGATCGGAAACGACGTTCGCCTCCTCGCCAGCGGCCCGCGCTGCGGGATCGGCGAGCTCGTGCTGCCCGCCAACGAGCCCGGCAGCTCGATCATGCCCGGCAAGGTGAACCCGACGCAGGTCGAGGCGCTGACGATGGTGTGCGCCCACGTGATGGGCAACGACGTCGGCATCGGCATCGCCGGCTCGAGCGGACACCTCGAGCTCAACGTGTTCAAGCCGATGCTCATCCACGATCTCCTCGAGAGCATCGAGCTCCTCTCCGACGCCTGCGACAGCTTCCGCGAGAACTGCGTCGTGGGCATCGAGGCGAACCGCGAGACGATCGCCCGCCACGTCGGCAACTCGCTCATGCTGGTGACGGCGCTCGCGCCGCTCATCGGCTACGACGCGGCCGCGAAGATCGCGAAGAGCGCCTACGCGAAGAACGTCTCGCTCGAGGAGGCCGCGGTCGCGTCGGGCCTCGTGACCGCCGAGCAGTTCCGTGCCCTCGTGAGGCCGGAGAAGATGGTCCGCCCGTGACTCGGCGGTCAGATCGCCGCGAACGTCGAATGTCTCGCCTAGAAGGTGCCGGCGAGCCCGACGCGTTCGGTGCTGAGCGTCGGCTCGATGCGCGCGCTGCCGACACGCACGCGAAGCGGATTCGCCGTGGTCGCCGCGCTGGACCGGGCTGACGAGCCGCTCGTCAACAGGAGGTACGTGCCCACGCCGGCCCCGACGATGCCGACCGCGAAGCCGATGGTGGAGACCGTCCCGGCAGTCTTTCCGGAGTCGATCGTGTCCTGCTGCGCCGAGCTCGGACACACCTTGTTCGAGCAGGCGCCATCGAGGTCGCTCTTCTTGCCGAGCGCCACGATCCCGAAGACCGCTCCGACGCCCAGACCCACCGCTCCGACGCCGAGCGCGACATAGGCAGGAACACGATTCGGCGGAGCGGGGCTCTCCGGCGCTTGCCCCGTGGCGGGCGGTGCCAGCGTGCCCCCTGGCGTCGGCGGGGGCGCCTTGGGGGCGTTCGGGTCCACCTCGAGCGTCAGCGCGACGGAGTCCTGTGCGCCTTCGGCGAGCCGCACCTTCGCGATCGCGACCTTGTAGCCAGGGCCGCTCGCCTCGACGACGTGCTCTCCGGGATCCGTCGGCCGGTTCGTGTTGAGGTTCGCGGTGGGGACGGGCTCTCCGTCGAGCTTGACGACGAACTGCGCGCCGGCCGGCGCGGCGACGGCGATCTTGAGCTTGGCGATGCGCGGCTTGGCCTCGGCGAGCACCTTGCGTGCGCGCTCCTGGGCGTCCTTGAAGGCGGTCGGGGCGTTCGGCGCGAGGTTCTCGCGGGACACTCGGTTGAGGTTCTCGGTGCCCTCGACGAGCTTACCCATCTGCACCTGACACTCACCGAGCCTGGCGAGCGTGGTCGGCGCGTGAAAAATCTTCTCGGCGCGCGTGAGCTTGTCGACGGCCTCTTCGCAGTTGCCGCTCTCGGCGAGCTTCACACCGTCTTGACCCAGCGCGCGCGCCGCGCCCATGTCCGCTGCGGACGGCTCTTCCTGGGCACTCGCCGGGGTCGCACAAAGGAGCGCGACCATCGCAAAAGGCGCTGCGCCGCGCATCGCTCGCTTGTTCATCATCAGCCTCTCGGTTGCCCGATCAGTATCCGAGATCAGGCTCTTCGGACGACTTCTTCGGTGCGGTTGCCGGCGGCGTTCCTGCGGCGACCTTTGCCGTCGCGGTCGCCTTCGGCGGCGGCCATTGGTACTGCGGTGCCGCCGGCGTGGGGGGGCCGGCCTTCTTCGGTGCGGCGCTGCCCGTCGTGCGGCTCGTGGAACCCGAGGCGGCGGCGGTGGGCGCGGCTTCGGCCGACAGGGCGACCTTGGGGAGGGCGGGCTCGACGCTCGCCGACGCGGCGTCGTGGGTGGCCACCGCGGTCGCTGTGGTCTCTGCCTTGTTCGTGCTGCCTCGTGTCGCGACGACCGCGATGCCCGCGGCGAGCGCGGCGACGGCGGCGAAGGCGATGATGAGCTTCGCACGGCTCGGCGCGGGAGGATGGTCGGAGGTCTGCACGGCGGACGCCGTCTGGAGCGGCGGGTTCGTCAGGCCGGTATCCGGGACGAGCGGAAGCATCGCGTTCGGCGGGATCGCCGGAATGGAGCCCGTCGCAAAGCTCGGTAGCGAGCCGCTGCTGGACGGAAACGACCCGGAGGCGCTCACGTCGCGCGGGGGCATCGAGGGCTGCGTCAGCGAGCTGACATGACCGCTCGGCGGCGGAATGGTGCTCAGGAACCGCACGGACGACTCCTCGACGAGCCCAGCGGCGCGGAGCGCTTGTGCCGCGCGCTCGGCGCAGATGCGCGCGCGCTTCGGCGCGAAGGGCATGAACGCCTTGGACATCTCGGCGACGTTCTGGAAGCGCTTCGCCGGATCGCGCTCGAGGCACTTCTCGAGCACCTGCACGTAGCCTTGCGGCAGGTCCGTGCGGTAGCTCTCGATCGAGGCCATCGGCGCCTCGAGGATCGCGGCGCAGAGCTCGGTGATGGTCGGCGCCGAGAACGGCAGCGTTCCGGTGAGGATCTCGAAGAGCACCATGCCGAGCGCCCAGATGTCCGAGCGCATGTCACCGCCGTCCGCCGAACGGATCTGCTCGGGGGACATGTAGAGCGGCGTGCCCATCAGGTTGACGGTCTTCACGAGCGGAAGCGCGCTCCCGAAGATCGAGCCCGTCAGTGCGGCCTTCGAGATGCCGAAGTCGAGCACCTTGATGACGCTCATGCCCGCGCGGGAGGTGAGGAACAGATTCTCGGGCTTGATGTCGCGGTGAACGACGCCCTGCGCGTGCGCGACGGCAAGCGCCTCGCACGTCTGCATCACGTACTCGGTTGCCTCGCGGTAGTTGAGCTGTCCACGCTGGGAGACCACGGTCCCGAGGTCCTGGCCCTCGAGGTGCTCCATCACGAGGAACGGCGACCCGTCGGGCTGCGTGCCGACGTCGTAGACGTTGGCGACGTACTCGCTCTTGATGCGGCAGGCAGCCTTGGCCTCGCGCATGAAGCGCGCGACGATCTCGGCCTGCACGAGCATCTCGGGCCGCAGGAACTTGAGCGCGACACGCTCGTCGAGCTCGATGTTCCGCGCGGCGGCGACGACGCCCACACCGCCCTCGCCGAGGAAGGACTCGATCAGGTACTTGCCGTTGATCACGTCGCCGACGGCGACGGGCATGCGGCGCGCGGCGTCGACGGGGACGCGCCCGCTGAGGGGGACCGAGGACGAGAGGCTATTCGGGCGCGGCACCTGGGCCATCTTCGATTTGTCGCTATCTCGTGCGGCCAAGGCATCCTCCGTTGTCCGGTTCCCCAACTTTCAAGCGGACCATGCCGACCAAGAACCGGTCAACCGACGGCGGCGTAGTTCCGTGAAATACGTCGGAGTTCTCCGCTCTCTGACGCCTCGTGTGCCGCACTGTCGGGCCCCCCCGCCGAGCGACGTGGGTTCCCACACACGCCGCTACTCATCACTCACTCAGCCAGGCTCACTGTTTCTCGCAGAAACCGAAGTTGCAGCTCTCGGTGCCCGTGCACTGGGCGTTGGTCGTGCATGATTTGCATGAAGTCGTTCCGACCGCCTCCTTGTCGAAGGCGCAGCCACACGCGCGGGCCGGCTTGAACGGCGTCATCGGCCCGATCTCGCTCTTGCGTTGCACCTTCATGGCGCACGGCGGGACGATGTGGAGGCCGACCTCGGTGCGGATCAGATCGACGCCGAGCGGCGGCGGCTCGGTGCCGGTGAGATACGCGATGATGTCGCGTGCTTCCTGCTTCTTCGCGAGGCCGGAGCCTGCATCGACCTGCGTGAAGAGGTGGAGGGGGCCCCAGATCGCGTAGCGCCCCTCGCGCGTGTTGCGCTTGTCGAGCGGCTGCACGTCGGGGCGGTACCCGCACCGCTGGCCGTAGTGCTGATAGGCGAGCTGCTTGAGCTCGGGGCGCGCCGAGTAGTCGGCCGCGAGGATCCCGATCGACTTGTCGGCCGTGGCCTGATCGACGACGCCGGACATCGCGGCGAAGACGCCGTCGCTGCTGCCCCCGTTGGTGCCGGTCCAGACCTTCGCGTCGACGCCGATCGCCGTCGCGATCATCTGCTGGGTGCCCGAGGTCTCGTTGCGGCGGTGGATGAAGAGGTTGTCCGTCCACGGCGGGAGCTTCGCGAGCCCGAAGAGCAGATAGGCGGCTTCCGCGCTGATCGAGCTCTCCTTCGAGCCCTTCGGAACCGCGAACGTCATCGACTGGATCGGGCCCTGGAAGTCGGCGATGCCCTGGGGCAGGCCCTGGAGTGCCTGTCCGCAGGTCTGCGCAAAGACGTCCGAGACGCCGATGTCCGCGAAGATGGCGGTCGGCGGATTCGTGAACACGCACTTCTCTTCCTTGGCCGTCGTCGAGCCCGCCGCCAGGGTGTTGCTGTTCGGATCCCAGAAGATCGCGCTCGTCGTCGACCCGGCGGGCGCCATCGGCACGCCGGCGACCGTCGCGCTGACGCCGTTGCACGAGCCCTGGCTCCGGTAGACGATCGTCGAGGGCCGCGTGTTCGACGCGAAGAGGATCGGGCCGAGCGCGGCGATGATCGGCTTCACGGCGCTCGAGCCCGTGATGTAGATGACGGGTGGCGCGTCGGTCGCGCTCGCCGTCGCGCCGCCGGGGTCGAGCTTCTTCAAGGCGGTACACTCTTGGAGCGGGCCTGCTGCCGAAGCGAAGCGCGGCGTAGCGACGAGAAGGAGCAACGCCCCCGCAAGGATCTTCGAGCTCATCTCAACCTCCATCCACGGGCAGTGCGGGGAGCCCACCGTCGGCCGCCAGGAACGGCGTCAGGCGAGTCTTGTCGAAGGGCACGCACTGGCCGTCCGAACAACTATTGAGAAACTGCTCGGTGGTCGCGGGAGCGCACGCGTAGCACTGGAGCGTGAGGTCCACGTTGCACGAGGCCTCCTCGTCGCCACCGCCGTCGGTCGAGGTCTCCGCCGAGGCCTCGGTCGACGGGCCGGAGTCTCCGAGCGTACTGTCCACGACGGAATAGTCGCTGAACCCGAGCAGGCCCGAGCAGCCCGCGAGGAGAACGATCGACGCGAGCACCGCCACGTGAACTGCGGCGCGCCGCCTACGCAATCGTCTCAGCATCCGGCAATCGTATGCAGTGCGAAAGTAGACGGTCAAGATTGTTCGCGCCGCCGACGCTGGTGCCCGGCCCCCGCCGCTCCCGTTCAGTACCCGAGGTCGACCTCGCCAGGACGCTTGTGTGTGTCGGGAGCGCGATGGTTCGGTGACGAGCTGGTGACGCCAGGGACGGTCGGCGAGATCGGCTTCGACCCACGCACGGCTGAGCTGTTCGTCGAGCCCGACGCCTTCGAGGCGGTCGCCGTCGCGGTCGGCGTGGTCTCCGCGGAGAGCGGCGCCGTCGACGGCGAGGCCTCTTCGGACGCGGACTCGGACGCCGCGCTCGCGGTTGCGGCCGCAGTCGCCGCTCCGGGGGGCGCGCTCGACACGTGTGTCGAGGAAGCGGCGCCGACGCTCGGTGTCCTTCGAGTGGCTGCCCCGACCGCGACGCCCAACACCGTGGCGAGCACGAGCCCGACGACGAAGACCACCGCGGTCCGCCCCGAGCTCTTCGTCCCCACCAGGCTGGAGCTCGTGGCTCCCGTCACGATGCGCCCGCCGGTTGCAGTCACGGCTGTCGGCGGGAGAGATGCACCCGAAGGCCCGGGCGCAGATGGGAGCGTTGCGAGCGGGGGCGGGCGTTCGGTGTCGTTTCGGGTCCGGCCAGAGAGCGCGTCCTCGAGCACGTCGCGCAGTCGTTTGCGCTGCTCGGCGAACATGCTGTTCATCAATTGAGCGAGATCGCGACGCTTCGGCGTCACCGTCATCTTCGCGATGAACGCATCGACCGCACTCTGGAAGTCGAGCGCGGTCGCGAATCGATGGTCGGGATCGACGCTCATCGCGCACGCACAGATCGCGTCGAGCTCCTCGGGGACGTCGGGCTTCACCGAGCGAACGGTGGGGATCATGCCGGACGCAAGCCGACCGATGATCGCCGGCTCGGGAATACCGGCCCAGAGGCGCGTGCCCGTCAGCGCCTCCCAGAGCACGACGCCCATCGCGAAGACGTCCGTCCGGGGATCGATGCGCTTGCCGAGCACCTGCTCGGGAGCCATGTATCCGAGCTTGCCCTTCAGCGTGCCGACGGCGGTGTGAACCGACGAGTCCGTCTGCTTCACGATGCCGAAGTCGAGGACCTTCACGCCGCCGTCGTAGGTGACGAAGATGTTCTGCGGGCTGATGTCGCGATGGACGAGACCGGCCTGGTGAACGTGCTCGAGGCCCGCGAGCGCTTGTGAAACGACGAGGAGCTGGAGCGGGAGCAGCACCTCGCGCCGCGCCGCCGTGCGCATCTTGTTGAGCGGCTGACCGTCGAGGAACTCCATGACGATCGTGAAGACGCCCTCGGCCTCGAAGGCCTCGAAGGTCTGCACGACGTTCGGATGGTTCAAGCGCGCGGCGACGCGCGCCTCTTCCACGAACATCCGACGGAACTCGGGATCCTCCGCGAGATCGCCGCGCATCTCCTTCAGCACGACGAGCTTCTGAAAGCCGGCGGGACCCTGGAGCGCGGCGAGGAAGACGGACGCCATTCCTCCCCGACCGAGCTCGGTGATGCGCCGGTATCGTGCGCTCGTGTTCGTCGTCTGGGCTGCCACGGCGATCTTCAGCGTACCCCAACCGAGCCGGATCTCGACGTGAGGCTTGCGTGTCGAACCGCACGCGCGGATTCGTCATCGATCCGCAACGCAGCCGGGCGAACGCACGACGTAGGCGCATCCCTCACCCCGGTACATCAACGAGGAGACCTGGGGCGGGGTCACGCCGCAGGTAGGGAGCGCGGCGCGGTGAGCACCTCGGAGCCGCCCTCCGTGACGAGGACGGTGTGCTCGAACTGCGCCGAGAGGCGGCCGTCGGTGGTGACGACGGTCCAGTCGTCTTCGAGCACATGCACCTCGGCGCTGCCGAGGTTGATCATCGGCTCGATCGTGATCGCCATGCCGCGCTTCAGGCGCATGCCGGTGCCTCTCGTCCCCGTGTGAGGGACGTGCGGGTCCTGGTGCATCTTGCGGCCGATCCCGTGGCCGCCGAAGTCGCGGACCACCGAGCAGCCCTCGCGGCGGGCGAGCTCCTGGATGGCGGCGCCGATGTCGCCGAGCCGCGCGCCCTCGCGAACGACGGCGATGCCCGCGTCGCGGCAGCGTCGCGCGACGTCGACGACGTGGAGCGCCTCGCGCGAGGCGCTGGGCTCGCCGCCGACGACAAACGTCGCGGACGTGTCGCCGTGGTAGCCGTCGACGCCGGTCGTGACGTCGACGTTGACGATGTCACCGGCGACGAGGACCTCGCCGTGCGACGGGATGCCGTGACAGACGACCTCGTTGCGGCTCGTGCAGACTGCGGCGGGGAAGCCGTGGTAGCCGAGCTGGCTCGGGGTGCCTTTCTGCCTCGCGGTGTCCTCGCGGACCCACGCGTCGATGACCGCGGTGGAGATCCCCGCGCGGATGCGCGAGCCGATCAGCGCGAGCGTGGCCGCGGCAGCGGCACCGGCCACGCGGAGCCTGGCGACCGCGCGCGCGTCGTGGAGCTCGATCGCCATGCCCTGGAGGGTTCACGGGAGACGGCGGGGCGTCCAATACCGTTTCGATCTGAGCGGGCGCGGGCTTGCATCACGCGGCCCGCATCTGTCACGCTTGTCCTCGATGAGCCTCGCCCAGATTCGCTACTTCGTCGCGGTGGCCGAGGAGGGCAACGTCGGTCGTGCCGCGCGGAGGCTCCATGTCGCGCAGCCGCCCGTCAGCCGCCAGATCCGCAGCCTCGAGGAGGAGCTCGGCTCACCGCTCTTCCGCCGCACGCCGCGCGGAATGGATCTCCTTCCGGCCGGTGAGGTGTTCCTCGATCACGCGAAGAAGATCCTCGCCGCGGTGGAGACCGCGGCGGAGGCGACCCGCCGCGCCCGCTGACCTCTACGCTGCGAGCGTGAGGTCGGGAACGAGGACGGCGCGCAGCGCTCGGGCGAGCGCGCGGCCCGGCCTTGCCGTGGTCGTCCGCGATGAGCACGTTGGAGGCCACCGATGAGGGATCCTTCCGATGCGAAGCTCCGCGCTGATTCTGTTCGCCACTGTTGCGCTTGCCACGAGCACGGGGGGCGCGAGCGTGGCTAAGGTCGAAGAGCCCAGGTTCGCCGTCGAGCTGCGCGAGGACGAGCTCGAGGTCCGCCGCTACCCGGCCCGCGTCGTCGCCGAGACACGCGTGCCCGGAGCTCGAAAGGACGCGGAGAACGAGGGCTTCCGGCGCCTCGCCGGGTACATCTTCGGCGGCAATCAGCGCAAATCGAAGATCGCCATGACCGCACCGGTCGGGCAGCGCGCCGAGGGGCAGAAGATCGCGATGACGGCTCCGGTCGGTCAGAGGGCCGAGGGCGACGCATGGACCGTCTCCTTCACGATGCCGGAGGGCGAGACGCTCGCAACTCTGCCGGAGCCGAACGATGCACGTGTCACGCTTCGCGAGCTCGCGCCCGTGCGCGTCGGTGTCGTGAAGTTCAGCGGTCGCTGGACCGACGAGAGCTTCGCCGAGCACACGGAGTCGCTCCGCAAATGGCTCGCGGACCGAGGCCTCCGCACGTCCGGCGAGCCCGAGGTGAACCGGTACGATCCCCCGTGGAAGCTCTGGTTCTTGCGCCGCAACGAGGTGTGGTTCGCGCTCGAGTAGCCCCGAACGCCTGGGCGGCCTCGGGACGAAAACCGACCTCCGACCTGGCGTGAATCGCCTCGAGTCAATCCTCAAGATGGTGAAGGACCGAAGGAAGGCGGCGGGTACGTGGCCGCTCGACCGGCGACGTTGTACTCGATGTTCACCAGCTCGAGCTCGATGTACGTGAACGCTCCGCTCGGCGGCTCCCACCGCGCCTCGCCGAACGTGCCCACGCGACGCGGGCCGAAGGAGCGGTAGTTGCGGACAGGCGTCGTCCACCGCTGGAGCGTGAAGCTCTTGCCGTCCTTAGATGCGGCGAGCCGATCGTCGGTGACGAAGTCGACGAGCTCGCCCTCGTCGTTGAACACGAGCTCCGCCGAGATCGTCTCGGAGCCTCTCGAGTAGCGAGCGCGCGCTCGGCGCGCGTCGATGGGATCCCAGTGGATCGATGGGTCGATCAGCCGTCCGGGGGCGAGGATCGCGAGATCATTGAACAGCGTCACCGTCTCCGAGCGATTCATCTCGGGTCCCTTGGCGTCGACCATGGTGAACGCCGAGAGCAGTCGGACTCGGAAGGTCGCCGAGTCGTCGATGAACCGATGAAAGATGTCGACCGGCAGCCCCTTCATCGTCGCGTCCATGAAGAAGAGCCGCGCGGGAGGGGCCGCGAAGAAGTTGTACTGCTCCGCGCGGAAGACCATCCACGGCTCCGACACGCCCCCGCGGATCCGACCGTTCCAGGTGGCGCGGAAGTCCGTGACCTGGGGTTGGCCGACGGCGCCGGAGAGGCGCACGTAGCGCTGCACCGGCGCGGGTAGGCGCTCGAGATCCGCCTCGGTGACGGCGGCTGCCCGAGGCGACGACGCCAGGCCCACCCGCACCGCCTGGCCGTACTCCGAGCGCAGGCTGAACGGCCCCCGCGACGCGAAGCCCGACACGACCGCGAGCAGCGCGACCAGGTTGGCGAGGGTTCCGAACCTGGCGTCGCTCCAGGCCGAGAGGATCACGGCCTGCGAAGCCACGATCGCGCATACGCCGACCACCCAGAACCAGCGCGCGTCGAGGGCGAGCGCGACGGCGGAGGCGAGCACCAGCACCGCGGCGCCGAGCCACAGGAGGCCCATCGGACGCGAGATCGGGAGCGTGAGCTGACGGAGCTCCGCGAGGCCGAAGGCCTTCGCCACGCCCATGAGATGGAGGAGACCGTGCACCACGAGAACGACGACCACCACCCAGCGCATCTGAACCTCCTTGCGCACCCGTTCGCACGATTGATGCCAGATCGAGAGGCCGTGCTCGAGCAGGTCGCGCGAGCCCCTTCACGCAAACCGCGCGCGGTCGACGAATCGACTGCGGCTAGAACCTGCCGACGTCTGGCTGAAGGTCGTCGATCGCGCTTCGCTCACGTCACCGAGAGCAGCGTCAGGAGGCGGACTCGACTCGTGATGCTCGAGACGCCCGGCGCGAGCGCTACGGTCTTCTCGCAGCTCAGGACGATCGCGTAGCTCCCCGGAGTGGCGAGCGCGCTCGCCGGGATGGTCATCTTGCCGGCGTCCGCGAGCTTCCCGGAATTCCAGCTCTCGGCCGTCACGAAGCACTGGGCGTCCGGGGTGGCACGCCACGTCAGCTCGACGGGCTGGCCGTGCGCGCTCTTCGCGGGGATCGACACGGGGGTGAACCACGGCATCGGGTCCGCGACCACGCCCGATGCGGTCTTGCTACCCGTCGTGTACTTCACCTCGATCTTCCCGGTGTGCGGCAGCAACGTCGACCCGGTACCAATGTCACCGAGCCCGCTCCTCCCCTCGGCCGGGACCAAGGTGTCGCCGTTGCCGATGCTCCCTTGCCCGACGAGCACGGCCTGCGGTGACGCAGGGTCTCGCGGGCGGAGCGTTCCGACGAAGAAAGCATCCGATGCAGGGCTCGGGAAGTTCGCGATCCACTGCACGTCGATATCGATGCGGAGGCCCTCGGAGATCGTCGGTGAGCTGCCTCCACCAGGAGTCGACGTCGATCCCCCGTCTGCGGGGCCGCCGCTCGTGGCGCCATCGCCCCCGCCGCAGGAGACGCACACACACGCTGTCGCAATCAGGCCGTAGGCCGTGGCGCGTCCGAGAACTTCAGCTAGCGAACTCGGCGTCATTGTCGGCTCTCGCTAGCACGGGGGGACAGGCGGCCCAAGGGGGGCAGTGAAGCCGACCTGCCCGTGAGCGCGGGGCCAGCCGCAGAGCTGTACCCTCCGCTCACGGACCTCGTTCGCAGCGCTATTCCTCGGACTCCCGCGGTGCGGTGGCCTGGGCGTGCGTCGTCTTCGGCGCCACGGCGGCGGCCGCGGCCAGGTACTCGGCAACCTGGCCGGGGAGCAGGATCGGATCGATTGGCTTGGTGAGCCTTGAGGCGACGCGTGAGCTCCAGCCCGTCGACACCGGGGAGCTGGAGATCCATGAGGATGAGGCGCGGGCGGAACTCGCTCAGGATCGTCAACGCGGCTTCGCCGTCGGGTGCGGTACGCACTCGTCGCGGCGCCGCGCGGTGATGTCGCGCGCGATGGCCGACGCGCCGACGACGTTGCCGTCGCGGTCGAGAATCGGTGACTCGGTGAGAGAGACCGAGATCAGGCCGCCGCCCTTCCTCACGCGCGTGGTCTCGTAGTGCTCGATGCGCTGGCCGCGACGGATTCGCCCGAGGATCGTCGCCAGCTCATCGGGCTGGTCCTTGTGGATCAGCACCGCGAACGACACACCGACGATCTCCTCGGCGGTGTAGCCGTAGATCCGTTCGGCCGCGCGATTCCAGTCATGGCACGATGGCGCGGGTGACCACGGCCATGAAGCGCGTCGGCGCGCGCGTGCTCGTCGCCGTTGCGGCGCTGCTCTCTGCCGTGCTCGGGTTCGTGATCCCGGGATCGTTCGCGTACGCGGCCGGGATGATGGCCTTCATGCTCCTTCCAGGGGTCCTCGGCAGCGCCGTCGGGAAGGCGATCCCCACGGAGGGCGGCGTGCGCTACGGCACGGGGCGCAGCGGGGACGAGCGGATGGAGGTGGTCATCCGCACCATGGGCGCGCTCGCCTTCGCCGCGTTCGGCTATTTCAGCCAGTCGCGCGACGGCATGATGCTCGCCGTCTTCGGCGCATTGATCGGCAACGGCTGCGCGCTCCTCGCGCTCATGAGCCTGCTCGCCTCCGTGTTCGTTCCCCATTCGAGCACCCACGGCGTGACGCTCGAGGCGACCACGCTGACGCTCGACACCGGCGACGGGATCAAGGTCGTCGGCTATGCCGAGCTCCTGAAGATCGAGGTCGACAAGCAGCGCATCACGCTCGTCACGTCGACGGACCGCCATGGGGTCGCGGTGCAGGGGCCGCCGGAACGCGCCGTCGAGCTCGCGCGCATGATCACCGAGGCGAAGGCGAGAGCCGCCTCCGCCGCGCAGAGCAAGGACGCGCGTACGAAGGAGCTCGAGCGTGCCTCCGGCATGTCGCCACGCGAGTGGTTCGGGCGCCTCGACGCGATCGCTGCGGCGAGCCGTTCGGCCACCGCCTACCGCGGAGGGGCGATCGACGAGGAGCACCTCTGCGGCGTGCTCGCGGACGAGGGGGCGGACGTCGAGTCGCGCACAGCGGCGGCCCGGGTGCTCGTCTCGTCGGACGACCCCGAGGTGCGCATGCGCGTCGCGAGCTCGGTGAAGGACATCTCGGACGACCGCACGCGCGTCCGCGTGGAGCTCGCGATGCGGACGGACACGGAGGCGGCCGCCGCCGAGATGGAGGCGCTCGAGATGGAGGAGCTTCGCAAGACCGCCGGCGTTTGAGCCGCGGCTGGCGCGCGGCCGCCGCATCGTATGCGGGCGAAACGTCACACTTTAGACGTCGGTCTCCATTGCCGCGCGGAAGGGGTGGCGCCTATATTCCCCGCCCCAATGTCCAAGAATTCACTCGGCAGCCAGGCAACGCTGCAGGTCGGCGCTGATTCGTACACGATCTACCGGCTCGACGCGGTCTACAAGAAGTACCCGGAGGCCGCGAAGCTTCCCTTCTCGCTGAAGATCCTCCTCGAGAACCTCCTCCGCACGGAGGACGGCGTCTCCGTCGACGCGGGCGACATCGAGGCCATCGCGAAGTGGAACGCGACCGCCGAGCCGAGCCAGGAAATCGCCTTCACCCCGAGCCGCGTCCTCCTCCAGGACTTCACGGGCGTCCCCTGCGTCGTCGACCTCGCGGCGATGCGCGACGCGATGAAGCGTATGGGCGGCGACCCGCGCAAGATCAACCCGCTCCAGCCCGTCGAGCTCGTCATCGACCACTCGGTGCAGGTCGACGAGTACGGCAGCAAGGAAGCGCTCGACAAGAACGGCGAGCTCGAGTTCGAGCGCAATCAAGAGCGCTACCGCTTCCTCAAGTGGGGCCAGAACGCGTTCCGCAACTTCAAGGCCGTCCCGCCGGACACCGGCATCGTTCACCAGGTGAACCTCGAGTTCCTCGCGCGCGTCGTCATGACCGCGCCCGCGCAGCAGGGCTCCGTCCCGCTCGCGTACCCCGACACGGTCGTCGGCACCGACTCGCACACGACGATGATCAACGGCGTCGGCGTCCTCGGTTGGGGTGTCGGCGGCATCGAGGCCGAGGCCGCGATGCTCGGCCAGCCCGTGAGCATGCTGCTCCCGCACGTCATCGGCGTGCGCCTCTCGGGGACGCTGCCCGAGGGCACGACCGCGACCGACCTCGTCCTCACCGTCACGCAGATGCTCCGCAAGCGCGGCGTCGTCGGCAAATTCGTCGAGTTCTTCGGCCCTGGCCTCGCGCAGCTCCCGCTCGCCGACCGCGCGACGATCGCCAACATGGCGCCCGAGTACGGCGCGACCTGCGGCATCTTCCCGATCGACGCCGAGACCATCCGCTACCTCCGCTTCACCGGCCGCACCGACGCGCAGCTCGCGCTCGTCGAGGCCTACGCGAAGGAGCAGAAGCTCTGGGTCGACGAGAGCTCGCCCGAGGCCACGTACACGGACGTCCTCACGTTCGACCTCGGCACCGTCGAGCCGAGCCTCGCCGGTCCGGCGCGCCCGCAGGACCGCGTGAACATCCCCGGCGTGAAGTCGTCCTACGAGGCGGCCAACGCGACCTACCAGGGCCGCACCAAGGCGCCGAAGAAGAAGAGCGTCCCCCTCGCCAGCGACGTGATGCCGAGCACGCCCGCCGAGGAGGCCGCCGCGCAGGGCGTCACGAACGGCAGCATCGTCATCGCCGCGATCACGAGCTGCACGAACACGTCGAACCCGTCAGTGCTCATGGCCGCCGGCATCCTCGCAAAGAAGGCCTTCGAGAAGGGCCTCACGTCGAAGCCCTGGGTCAAGACGAGCATCGGACCGGGCTCCAAGGTCGTCACCGAGTACCTCGAGGACGCCGGTCTGCTCACCTACCTCGAGAAGCTCAACTTCTTCGTCGTCGGGTACGGCTGCACGACGTGCATCGGCAACTCGGGGCCGCTCCCGCCGGCCATCTCGAAGGTCATCGACGAGAAGGACCTCTTCGTCGTCTCCGTCCTCTCGGGCAATCGCAACTTCGAAGGCCGCGTCCACGCCGAGGTCCGTGCGAACTACCTCGCGTCGCCGCCGCTCGTCGTCGCGTATGCGATCGCCGGCACCGCGGACATCGACCTCCAGAAGGAGCCCATCGGCACCGGCTCGGACGGCAAGCCCGTCTTCCTGAAGGACATCTGGCCGACGCAGAAGGAGGTCGCGGACGCGATCGCCAAGAGCGTCACGGCTCCGATGTTCAAGAAGGTGTACGCCGACGTCTACGCCGGCGACGCCGCGTGGCAGTCGCTGAAGGTCCCCGAGGGCGACCTCTACGCGTGGGAGGGCGACAGCACCTACGTGAAGAACCCGCCGTACTTCGACGGGATGGGCGCGCAGCCCGCCGCGCTCGTGCCCGTGCATAATGCACGTGTTCTCGCGGTCCTCGGCGACAGCATCACCACGGACCACATCTCGCCCGCGGGCTCGATCAAGGTCGACGGCCCTGCCGGCAAGTACCTCGTCCAGCACGGCGTGAAGAAGGAGGACTTCAACTCCTACGGCTCACGCCGCGGCAACCACGAGGTCATGGTGCGCGGCACGTTCGCGAACGTGCGCCTCCGCAACCAGCTCGCCCCGGGCACCGAGGGCGGCTGGACGAAGCACATGCCCTCCGGCGAGGTCATGAGCATCTTCGACGCGTCGGTGAAGTACATCGCCGACGGCGTTCCGCTCTTCGTCATCGCGGGCAAGGAGTACGGCAGCGGGTCTTCGCGCGACTGGGCAGCGAAGGGCCCGAAGCTCCTCGGCGTGCGCGCCGTCATCGCCGAGAGCTACGAGCGCATCCATCGCTCGAACCTCGTCGGCATGGGCATCCTCCCGCTGCAGTTCAAGGCCGGCGACAGCGCCGCCTCGCTCGGCCTCACGGGCGAAGAGGTCTACGACGTCGATGGCCTCCCCGAGCTGCTCGACAGCGGCTTCAACGGAGGCCGCGAGGTCACCGTGAAGGCGAAGGCCACGGACGGAACGAGCAAGCAGTTCCGCGCGGTCGTGCGCATCGATACGCCGCAGGAGGTCCTCTACTACAAGCACGGCGGCATCCTGCCGTACGTGCTCCGTTCGCTGCTCGCGCAGGCCTGAGCGACCCGACCCGACCCGACCCGACAGAAGGAAGAAGGAGAATCACACCATGGGCGAGCTCGTTAGCGAGGACATCAAGGTCGGCGACGGCGCAGAGGCCGTGAGCGGCAAGAAGGTCACTGTCCACTACGTGGGCACCCTCACCGACGGAAAGAAGTTCGACAGCTCGCGCGATCGCGGCAAGGGCTTCTCGTTCGAGCTCGGTCGCGGTCAGGTCATCAAGGGTTGGGACCAGGGCGTTGCCGGGATGAAGATCGGCGGCGTCCGCAAGCTCACCATCCCGCCGGAGATGGCCTACGGCGACCGCGGGTTCCCGCCGGTCATCCCGCCGGGCTCGACCCTCGTGTTCGAGGTCGAGCTGCTCGGCGTGGGGTGAGGCGTCGACACCGGGCCACGCAACGGGCTTACAGTGCGAAGAAAGCGCCCGTAGACTCGAGCACATGGTCCTGTGTCGCCCCTTCACTCTCGGAGTCTGGCTGGCGGTAGCCGCCGCGCTCCTTCCCGCGTGCACCGCGTTTCGCGGCGCTGAAGGGACGGCCGATGCCGGTCCGGAGGCGTCGACTGCCGACGGCGCCACGGCTGACGGCTCCGCTGTGTCCGATGCCGGCCCGAGCCCCTCGACGCGACCGTCCGCGTGCGCAGCTTGCTCCGCAGCGCAGATCTGTTGCCTCGGCGACGCCGAGACGACGTGCGCCGAGCAAGCGGGCGGTTGCGCCAAACTCGCCATCGCGTGCGGCTCTCCGTCCGATTGCCCGACGGCCGGGGACAAGTGCTGCCTGGCCCGGGTCGGGCCCGTTCAGGGATCCACGACGTGCAAGAGCACATGCGCGACTGGCGAACAGCCGCTGTGCGTCGGCCCGAGCGATTGCACGGCGCCCGCGACGTGCAAGGAGGCGACGAACGTTCCCAGGGCGGTCGGCCTCACGAGCTGCCAGTAGACCGAGCCGCCCGAGCGCTTCGGTCACATCTTCGTCGCAGGAGCGATCGGCTGCGCGGACGTCTCGTCCTCGTGGCCGGGCACCGCGACGTGGACGCGTGACTCGCACGCGTCGAGGAGCTCGAGGGCATCGTGCTCCTCCACCCAATCGAGGTGCGCGTGCACGTTGCCCGCGAGCTCCGCCACGTCCTGGTGCAGCCAGTAGCGTATGCCCGAGACCGCGCGCAGGAGCGTGGGGCCGGTGTCGTCGTCGACGGACGTGATCTGGTGCTCGCCGGGACGCGCGAGGTAGCAGAAGAAGGTCAGCCCGCGCGTCGCGCCGACGAGCCGGCCGTTGTCACGCACGGGCATCGACACGTGCGCGGCGATGCGCTCGGGCCTCACGACGCACACCTGGGCGGAGCCGCTCGGGATGGGGCCGAGATCCGCGACGCTCGCCGCCGTGTTGCGCGCGCTGCCGGGAATATTCGGCTCGGCGTGCATGCAGCCGATCGACGGTGAAATGCCTGCGAGCGCGACGACCAAAGCGAGCTTGCGCATCTCGACCCCCTCTACGGCTGCAATGCTACACTCAATCCATGAGCGAGATCGGAGCTCTGCTGGGGCGAGTTGTCGCCGGCAAGTTCACGATCGAAGAGCACGTCGGCGGCGGCGCGATGGGCGAGGTGTTCCGCGCGCGTCACATCGTTCTCGACACGGTGATCGCACTGAAGATCATGCGCGCGGACATCGCCAAGGACGGCATGTTCAAGGAGCGCTTCTATCGCGAGGCGAAGGCCGCGAGCCGCCTCGACCATCCGAACTCGGTGCGCGTGCTCGACTTCGGCGTCGAGTCGGACGGCCTCGTCTACATCGCGATGGAGTACCTCCACGGCCGTGACCTCCTCGCGGTGCTCCGCGACGAGTGGCCGTTCTCCGACGAGCGCATCGTCGACCTCCTCGTGCAGACGCTCGCGGCCGTCTCGGTCGCGCACGAGCTCGGCATCGTGCACCGCGATCTGAAGCCCGAGAACATCATGGTCTCCATCGGCGCCGACGACGACGGCGCGCGGCCCTACCACGTGAAGGTCTGCGACTTCGGCATCGCGAAGCTGAACGACCCGCGCGGCTTCCAGACCGACTCGGGCAAGGCGCTCACGTCGAGCGGCACGCTCATCGGTACGCCCGAGTACATGTCGCCGGAGCAATCTCGAGGCGACCCGCTGGACGCGCGCTCGGACCTCTACTCGGTGGGCATCATCCTCTACCAGCTGCTCGTCGGGCGAGTGCCGTTCACCGCCGAGAACATGCTCGGCGTCGTCCTGAAGCAGGTTACCGACGAGCCCGTGCCTCCTTCGCAGGTGCGGCCAGGCGTGAACCCGCGGCTCGAGGCGATCTGCTTGCGCGCGCTCAAGAAGAATCGCGACGAGCGCTACCAGACCGCGAAGGAGATGCGCCGCGATCTCCGCGGCGTGCTCGGCTACCGGCCCAACGTTTCGTCGGAGGAGAGCGGCGCGCGCCTGCCCGCGGTCGCGCCGAACGGCCCGGACGCGTCGAGCGCCGTGACCCTCGTGCAGGCGGCAGACGCCGAGGCCGTCACGGAGGTCGACCGCGGCAAGCGCGTCACCGAGGACGCCTCGAACGGTCGCGCGAACGTCGCCGGCAACGTCGACTTCACGCCGAAGCAGACGTCGGACGGGACGGAGGTCACGCTTCCGATCCACGCCGGGCAGCGACATCTCGGCGCGATCCTCGCGGTCGGGCTGGTCGCGCTCGTGATCGGCGCAGGGGCCGTCGTGCTCTTCGCGAAGCCCACCACGGCGCGATCGACGGCCGTGCCGGCGATCGCGGCTGCCGGCGCCTCGGCGAGCCAGGCCGCTACGGTGACGGGCGTCCCGCCGGTCGCCGAGGCCGCGAGCGGTGCCGACGCTCCGCCGGCGATTGTGGCGAGCGGGGGCGTCGCGTCGAAGCACCTCGCGAGCCCGACACCGAAGCTGGGTGTGCCCGTGGTGAGTGGCGCAGCGACCGGCGCGCCGAACGCGCCGAAGGTGAGCGCGGCGGCGTCGGCGGTCGCGGGGACCTCCACGTCCGCACCCACGTCCGCGCCTGCGGCGCCCTCCGCGGTGGTCGCGGATCCCTCGTACAACCCCGCGGGCGCCTACGTCGTGCTCGGCATGCTCCAGCGCGAGCGCGTTCGCGAGGACGTCGTGCAAGGCAAGATGAGCGCGGTGCTCCCCAAGCTGAGCGGTTGCTACCGCTCGGCGCTCATGATGGCCGGTGCGCCCGTGCCCGGATCCGCAGAGATCCACATGTCGATCGACGACAAGGGCAACGTCACGACCTTCGTGAACGCACCCAAACACCCGCAGTTCGCGCGTTGCGCGCAGGGGGAGTTCGCCGGGATGAAGATCCCCGTCACCGCGATCGACCCCGGTTCTTCGGGCGCGACGGTCACGCAGTGGCTCACGCTACATCCGTAGCGTATCCTTCGAGGAGGCATGCGCCCTCGCTTAGCACTCTTTCTGGTTGTCTGTTCCCTGTCGGCTCTCGCCCCGCTCGCCGCGTGCAGCGGTGCCGAGAAGACGTCGAATCCGCTTCCCACGACCGACGACATCGACGCGTCGAAGTCGAAGACGGACTCGAGCACTCCGTTCCCGGAGGACGACGCGGGCAACCCGCTCCCCGAGGCGAGCACGGGCCCAGGCCGTGTGTACTCGCACACGAAGGACACGCTCTACCTCTACGAGCCGGTCGCCGGCACGCTGAAGGAGATCGGCAAGTTCACCTTCGACCCGGTGGACACCGCGGCCGACATCATCGACATCGCCGTCGACCGCACGGGCAACATGTACGGCACGACGTTCGACGACTTCTTCAAGATCGACACGACGACCGCCAAGGCCACGTGGATCGCGATCTCGGACGACAACGTCGACTATCCGAATGCCCTCTCGTTCGTGCCCGCCGGCACCGCCGACCCGGGGAAGGAAGCGCTCGTCGGGTACGCGACGAAGATCGGCGACAGCGTGGCCGTCACCTACGTGCAGATCGACACCACCACCGGGAAGAAGACGACCCTGGGCAGCATGAACGCCTCGGCGGTCGGGCCGCAGTACCGATCGTCCGGTGATCTCGTCTCGATCATCCAGGACGGCAACCGCACCTACGCCACGGTGAAGCTCCAGGGCGCCGAGGCCGGTGCGGGCACCGACCTCCTCGCCGAGATCGACCCGGTCGACGGCCACGTGAAGCGCATCATCGGCGACACGAAGCAGAACGACATCTTCGGCTTCGGGTACTGGGCAGGGAAGGGCTACGGCTTCTCCTTCACCGGCAAGATCATCGAGATCGACATGAGCAAGGGCTCGTCCACGGTCCTCGAGACCCTGACGAACGACGGCGGCACCCCGCTGCCCTGGTACGGCGCGGGCGTGACGACACAGGCCCCGTCTTTTTAGTGGGGCTCCGCCCCTCACTTCGTGAGCCTCCCCGTCGCGCCACCTGCCCGGCGTGACTCGCCTTCGGCGAACGGCGCCGCAGACGGCGCCGATTTCACGCCTGGGATGCGCGAGGCTCTGAGCTTCCACTGGTGAGGTCTCGCGATCGCTCGCTGGCGGCCTGATCTCGCTCTCCACGTGCCCGTGCCCGTGCCCGTGCCCGTGCCCGCTCTCGTCTCGTCTCGGGCGCGGCCCAATGAGCCGAGCTTTGGCCATTTCTCGCCTGATCCGAGGAACGACAAAACGAATTGGGTTCTGGTCCGTCTGAAGCGGAACTCGGCCGAATCGAGGCTCCACGCCCCGGCCAGCGAGGTTCACATGTCGTTTTCCATGACGTCTCGGGTGAGGCGGGGCATCGCTCTGTCTGCCGTCGTGCTCGCCACCGGCGGGCTCGTCCTCTACCGCGCACCGGCTGCCGCATCTCCGGGTGACCCGGGCGCCGCGCACGTCCTCGCGAACGGGAAGAACTCGGCGGCCTTCGCCGGCCCCGGCGTCCACGGGATGATCTCGCTCAGCCACACGCGGGTCCTCTCGGGCCAGGACACGACGGTGTTCGCGGACGTCCGCGTCGTCGCGGATCTCCCGATCGAGACGAGCACGCTCACGGTCGGGCGCGCGCCGATCTCCCTCGCGGTCGTCCTCGACACCTCCGGCTCGATGAGCGGCGAGAAGATCGAAGAGGCCCGTCGCTCGGTGCTCCGTCTCCTCGCCGACATGCGCGACGACGACGAGATCACAGTCATCCGCTACTCCGATACGAGCGAGCTCATCCAGCCCCTCGCGCGCGTCGGCAGCATTCGCCAGGCCCTCTCCGCGAGGATCGCCCGGCTCGACGCGAGCGGAGGCACGAACATCCCGAGCGGCCTCGCACACGGTCTCCGCGCGCTCGACGAGGCCACGCGCGGTCGTGTTCGCCGCATCGTCCTCGTGAGTGACGGCCTCGACAGCACGCGTGCCCAGGCGGAGAACCTCGCACGCTCGAGCTTCGCGTCGGGGATCACCGTGTCGTCGCTCGGCATCGGCCTCGACTTCGACGAGAGCTACATGGGCAGCCTCGCGCAGAGCGGTCACGGCAACTTCGCCTTCGTGAAGGACGGCGCGTCGCTCGCGAAGTTCCTTCATCGCGAGCTCGAGGAGACCGTGGGCACCACGGTCGAGAACGCTCGCGTGCGTCTCCAGCTGCCCGAGGGCATGCGCTTCGTCTCCGCGACCGGCGCCGACGCCGTGGTCAACGGCAACCAGGTCGAGCTCGCGGTCGGCTCGCTCTTCGCGGGCGACGAGCGCCGCGTGGTCGTCGAGCTCGCGGCAAGCACGTATCGCAGCGAGGTCGGCACGTTCGACATCGACGCTACGGCGAGCTGGAACCAGGTCGGCGGCGCCTCGTTCACGACGCGCGCGCCCCGGCTCTCACTCGTCGCGACCGCGGATGCATCCGAGGTGAATCGCGGCAAGGACGGAGCCGTGCTCGCGAGCGCCACGAGCGTCGTCGCGTCCCAGCGCCAGATCGAGGCCGCGAACGCCTATGCGAGCGGCGACGTTGCTCGCGCCGCGCAGATCGCCGAGAAGAACGAGCAGGCCCTCGCGGCGGCGATGGTCGCAGCGCCCGCGCCCGCAGCGACGTCGCTCGACACGCAGATGAAGGCGTATCGCAGCATGCGCAAGGGCTTCGCCACGGTCTCGCCGAAGAGCGCCGAGGGCCGAGCCGCGGCCAAGGAGGCCGCCGTCAAGGACATGGGCAACATGAACAGGAGCACGTTCTAGGTCATGAAGAAGGTCGCCTTCGTCGTCGCTGCCGGGTCGCTCTTCGTCCTCGCGCCCATCGCGAATCGCTTCGGGCCGGTCGTCTCGTCCGTAACGCTCGTCTGGCTCGGTGTGCTCCTGGCCGTGTGCGCGAGCGGCACGACCCAGTCGATGTCCATCGCGAGCGGCGCGCTCGGGGCGTTCGGCAGCGGCATCCTCGCAGGGGTCTCGCCGGCCGCCGCGGGCGCCGTGATGGTCGCGGCTGCGTTCGCCGAGCGAACCACGCGCATTCGCTCGCGGACGGCGCGTGCGGTGCACGTGCTCGTCGCGCTGGTGGGCGGCGCCCTCGCCGGTACGCTCTCGACGGCGTTCGGCTCGTCGTCGATACCGGTGATGGCGGTCGCGACCCTCGTGGCCGCCGTGCTCTCTGCGCTGCCGCTCCTCGTCGAGGCGGACGACCCCGTCGCGCATGCGCTCGACCAGGCGGCGGCGAGCGTCAGTCAGCCGGCGCGGTCGGCGCTCCTGCAGGGAGCCGAGCTCCGTCGAAACGCGGCGGAGGTTCCCCTCGACAGCGGCACCGCTGCTCGCGTGAAGAAGACGTGGCAGTCGCTCCTTCGCCTCGCCGAGGCGCGCGTGCGGCTCGAACGGTCGCGTCCGAAGACGCTCGTTCGCATCGCCGACGCGTCGAGCCTTGGTGCCGCATCGCACACCCCTCAGCTCTCGCTAGCCCTCGAGGCGCCGCCGTCGAAGGCGCTCGTTGCACCGTCTGCGGCCGATGCCGTTCTCGACATGGTCGACCAGCGGCTCGCCGAGCACGTGACCGTGCTCGCCAAGGCCTACACGGCGGTCGACACGGCGCGCGCCGCGGCGATCGGCCTCGAGGACGCCGACCTCCGCACGGTCGACTCGCTCGGCGACTCGCTCGAGGACGAGAGCCGCGCGATGATCGAAGTGAAGGGCGCGAGCGCTTGAGCTACTTGAACTGAGCGGCGCCGGGGACGACCTTGCCGGCCTGCACGTCGGTGATCTTGTCCTCGAGCACCTGCCCGTCGGCCGCGGTGATGCGCAGCGTGAGGCCGTCGGGTTGGACGCCAACGCCCATGTCGTCGATGAAATAGTTGTACTCTGCACGCGGCATGTCGGTGAACGTGCCGTTCTGCTTGTATTCGAGCTTCGTGATGGGCAGGCGGTGGTTGCGCACCTGGATGGCGGTCCAGTACTGGGAGCTGCCGTCCTTGAACTCGAAGGACATCGCGCCCTTCACGTCGCAGGCGACCGCCTGGTACGTGATCGACACGCGGCCGTTGACCTTGTCGGCGATCTTCGCGAAGGCCTGCTCGCTGAGGTCGAGGTGGCCCTTCTCGCACCCCGGACAGAGGTCGACGATGCGCAGCGTCACCTTGCCCTTCGGCCCCGACACGTCGAAGCAGGCGCCGCACACCGCGGAGGCCGCGTACTCGGGGGCGTTCATCGCGGCGATGTCGGTGTCGGCCGTGACGCCGTAGCCGCACGCGACGGCGCCCGACCCCGAGTAGTCGTAGTAGGTCGCGATCCCTTGCTTCTGCTCGCTAGAGAAGGTGGTGCCGGAGGCCCCGGACGACCCGGAGGACCCGGAGGACCCGGAGGACCCGGAGGACCCGGAGGACCCGGAGGACCCGGAGGACCCGGACGACCCGGAGGAGCCCGGGTCGGTGCTGCTGCTGCTGCTGCAGGCGGCCACGAGAGCGAGGAGAGCGAGGGGGAAGAGGAGGGACAGCGAGCGCTTCACTCCTCGAGTGTGAACAACGGCGAGGCACCTGGCAACCGACAACCGAGGTCGAGGCGCCGTGCCTCTCCGGTCACTTGCCCGTCTTCAGCTGCTTTTCGAAGAAAGCGAGCGTGTGCCCGATCTCCATCACCTTGTTCTCCCTCTTCTGCGTCCCGTGCCCTTCGTCCGCGAAAACCATCAGCTTGGTGGGGACGCCGCGCTTCTCGAGCGCGTCGTGCATCTGGATCGCCTCGCCGACGGGAACGCGTGGGTCACTCGCACCCTGGATGAGGAGGAGCGGCGCACTCAGCTTGTCGATGTGCGTGATCGGTGAGAGCTCGATGAGCGCGGCGCGATCCTTCTCCGGGTCGCCGTACTCGCTCGCCCGGAGGGCGCGTCGATACGGCGCCGTGTTCAGGAGGAACGTGAGCAGGTTCGACATGCCCACGTTCGCGACGCCGGCGTCGTAGGCGCCCGCGAACATCGTCATGCCCACGAGCGTCGAGTAGCCGCCGTAGCTGCCCCCCATGATGCCGACCTTCGGCGCCTTGCCCTCGTGGGCCCACGCGCTGCGCACGTACTTCGACGCGTCCTCGATGTCGCTCACCACCTGGAGGCGCTTCGGGCCGTCGTCCGCGTGGAGCCACGCCTTGCCGTAGCCGTCGCTGCCGCGCACGTTTGGCTCCACGAACACGAAGCCCGCATCGACGAAGATCTGCGCGTACGCGCTGAAGCCCGGGTGGGACTGCCCCTCGGGTCCGCCGTGGAAGTGCACCAGCACCGGGCACCTCGCCGCGGGCTTCTCGCAGCCCGCCGGACGCCGCACGAACATCGGGATCTTCGTGCCGTCCCGCGCCGGATAGGTCTCGAGCGAGGCCACCGCGAACTTCGACGTGTCGACCTCGGGAGTGCTCGGCATCACCCACTGCACGAGCTTCTGCGTCTGCCAGTCGAAGACGTACGAAGTGGTCGGCGCCTTCGCCGTGGTCACGTTCACCGTCACCCAGCGGCCGTTCCAGGTCGGCGTGCCGAACGACGTATGCACCGCGCCGGGCACCTCGGGGAGCTTCTGCTCGGCGAACGTTCGAGCGTCGAGCGCGTGGGCGTGCGTGAAGCCGGCCTCGTTCGTCGTGTAGTAGACGTGCGTGCGTGTTCGATCGAGAAAGAAGCTCGCCACGTCGTGCTTCACGTCCGCCGTCACCGCGGTGACGTCGGCCGCCTCGAGCGGCTTGCCGGAGCGCGCGCTCGGCTTCGTCCGGTAGAGGCGTCGGAAGTCGCCGAACTTCGGCGTCTGCACGAGCAGCTCGCCGGCGTTCGCGGAGTACGCGACCTCGTACTCCTCCTTCTCGCTCTGACCGAAGAGCGGCGTCGTCTTCTTCGTGGCCTCGTCGTACTCCCACAGCTCGCTGGTCAGCGCGCCGGTCGCCTTCGCGAGCAGGAGCCGGGTGCCGTCGTGGTCGGCGACGCTCCAGAGGCCGTCCTCACCGAAGACGACCTCGCGCTTCCCCGTGGCGAGCTCCCACTTGTAGATGGCATACGAGTCGGGCTTCACGTCGTTGGCGCGGAAGTAGAGGCGCTTGCCGTCGTCGCTCACGAACTGGAGCTGGGTCTGCACCTTCGACTTGTGCTGCACCTCGCGGAGCGCGCCGCCGTCCGCCGCGAGCAGGTAGAGGCCGGGGTTCTCCTCACCCTTGCGGTCGCGCGAGACGACGAGCGACTTCCCGTCGGGGAGGATGCCCACCACGCGCGTGACGTCCTCGCCTCCGGTGAGCTGCAGCGGAAAGCGACGCGGGCCGTCGGCCTTCCAGACCTGCGCGGTGCCGGTGACGGTCCATGCAAAATACACGGAGCTGCCGTCGGGCGCGATTCGCGCGCCGACCGGGGCCCTCACGTCGAGCATCGCCTGGATGCGGCGGCTCGTGTCGCCTGCCAGCGGCGTCGGCGCGTAGCGGGCGAGCACCTCGGGCGGCAGGCTCTCCGCGCCGTGGCCCGCGTATCCGGCGCCACCGGGGGCCGCCGCCTTCGGTGCGATGGCGCCGGCGGGGGCAGCGGGCGTCGTCGAGGTCGTGAGGGGCGGCACACGCGGCGGCTCACCGCCAGGACCGCACGCCACGAGAGAGCCGAGAACCACAGCCTTCGCCGCCAAACGCATGTGCGGAGGCTAGCTCAGTTCGAGCTCACTCGAACCACCACCAGGCGCGGCCGACCCCGCAGTGTAGCGAGAAGGAAGTCGTCATGTCCTCGTTCGTCATTGTGGACCCGAGGAACGTCTGACGTCACGAACCTCGCGTCACATGCACTCCAGCTTGTATTTCTTCCGGCCGTTCGAGTCGATCGTGTAGGGCGGGTCGCAGTTCTTGCGTACCGGAGCCGGAGCCGGTGTTGCCGTTCGCGGCGGAGGCGCCGCCGTCACCGGAGGACGAAACGTCGCGTGCGAGGCCGTGGCCGCATGCGTCGTCGTTGCCGGCTTGATGTCGACGCCCGGCTGAGCGCTGTCGACCGCGGCCACCGAGCTCGACGGCGACGGGTCCGAAGAGGCGGACGAGGCCGTCAGAACCGCGCTCGCGCCAGACGTGCCAGACCCCGCCGCGCTGGCGGGAGCAGCGCTCCCCGAGGCCGACGCGCTCGGCGAGAGGCCGGTGACCGGGTCCGGCCCTCGGCCGAGCAGCACCACGCCCATGATCGTGAGGAGCACGAGGAGGCCGAGCGCGCTCGCGACGATCGGTAGCCGCCGGTTCACCGGCAGCGACATCGTGCCCGTGTAGCGGGAGCCCGTGACCTTCGAGCCGGTCGTCTCGTCCGTCGCGGGCGAGCGGACCGAGCTCGCGCTCGTCTCGGTCATCGTCTGCGAGCCGATGCGCTTGGCCTGCGCCATGGGCATCGTGCCGCTCGGAGGGCCGATGCCGACCATCGTGCCCGCGTGGTGCGCATGCTGGACGGCGACGCCGTTGGAGTCGCTGTCGGACTCCACGTCTTGCTTGACCCGGAGGCTCGCCGAGTTGCTCTCGATCTCCGCGATCGTGTCCTCGCGCGCGTTGAGGATCGAGCCGACCATGTTCTCGACCCACTCGCCGACCTCGCTCGCGCTCGCCACACCGACGCACTTCTCGAGCTCGAAGGCGAGCTCACGTGCCGTCGCGTGGCGCTTGCTCGCGTCACGCGAGAGCGCCTTCAGGAGCGGCGCATCGAAGGAACGCGGGAGCCCTGCGACGACCGCGCTCGGCGGGATGACCGGGTCGCGGAGGATCTTCGCGAGCGTCTCGCCCTCGGTCTCGCCCTTGAAGAGGCGCTCGCCCGTGAGCGTCTCCCACATGACGACCGCCGACGCGTAGATGTCGACCGCGCGCGTGACCTCGCGCCCCGAGAGCTGCTCGGGCGGCATGTACGCGAGCTTGCCCTTGATCTGACCGTCGCGCGTGACCTGGATTCGACCCGCGGCCTTCGCGATTCCGAAGTCGAGCACGCGCGGGATGCCGTCCGCGCCGACGAGCACGTTCTGCGGGGACACGTCGCGATGCACGAGGTCGATGCGGTCGCCGCGCTCGTTCTTCGCCTCGTGAGCCGCGTGGAGCCCGTGGAGGAAGCCGCAGATGATGGACGCCGCGATGCGCGGCGGCACGGTCGTGCCCTGCTTGCGCGCCGTGCGAATGAGCTTCGAGAGCGACTCGCCGCGCACGTAGTCCATGATGAGGAACAGCTCGCCGTCGGTCGCGACGACGTCGATCGTGGCGACCACGTTCGGGTGCTGCACGCGCGCGGCGAGGCGCGCCTCGTCGAGGAACATCGAGACGAACTCGGGATCCTTGGCGAACTGCGGATGAAGCCGCTTCACCGCGACCGTGCGCGCGAAGCCGACCGGGCCGAGGAGGCGCCCGATGTGGACCGTCGCCATACCGCCCGCGGCGATCTCGTTGTAGAGCGCATAACGCCCTACGACGCGAAGCGGTCCGCCGCGTTCAGCCGCCATCATCCCCCGGAAGCATATCCGCTCTAGCGCTCATCCCACAGCCGGATGCCACCGAGGAGCCCAGCGACGTTGTCGGTCACGCGGACGTGCGGCGGGAGATCCACCCGGAGGTGCTTGGCGTTTCCGCCGCCGATGTAGAGTCGCCGGGGGTTCCAGATCGGGAGAATCTGGGCGAGCACCTCGGCGACGTGCTTGTTCCACTTCTTCTTGCCGAGCTTGGCCAGGGCCTTGCCGCCGACGTAATCCTCGTACGTCTTCTTCCCCTTGAACGGGTGGTGGGCGAGCTCGAGGTTGGGGACGTACCTCCCGTCGAGGTAGAGGGCGCAGCCCATGCCGGTGCCGAGCGTGAGGACCATCTCGACGCCGCGGCCCTCGATGACGCCATAGCCCTGCACGCCGGCGTCGTTGAGGACGCGCGTCGGGCGCTTGAGGCGGCGCTCGATCGAGCTCTGCAGCTGGAACCTCTGCCAGCGTTTGTCGAGGTTCGGGGCGGTGATCGTCGACCCGCCGGCGACGACGCCGGGGAAGCCGACGCTGATGCGGTCGAACGGAGCGAGGGGCTTCACGAGCGCCACGAGCGCTGAAAGCACCGCCTCGGGCGTCGCAGGTCGGGGCGTCTCCACGCGGACGCGCTCGGTGAGCTTGTCGCCGCGCTCGTCGAGGACGAGCGCCTTCAAGCCGGTGCCGCCGATGTCGATCGCGAGCGTCCGTTTCCCGCTGTCACGCGCAGGCTTCGCGCTCCCGCTCGACTTTGCGCCCGTCTTCTTCGCTCCCGCCATGCCGGGAGATTATCTCACTGGTTCGCGCCGTCCTCGCATTTCGCCTTGTTCACGGCGCCGGAGATCCACGTGATGAGGCAGTCGAAGCCCGAGTCGGTGGAGCGGAGGACGGGGCCGCCTTTGTGTCGCACTCCGCCGCCCTCGATCGAGAGCGGCTTCTTGAGCAGCAGGAAATCGTCATAGGCGCCCTCGCTGACGCGCGACACGCTGATCTGCTCCGGCTCGAGTCCGACGACCGAGTAGTAGTTCGCGAGCTTCTCCTCGGGCTGGGTCTCGCGCGTGTCGCGAGCGCCGTTCGGGCCGTCCTTCATGCGCAGGCCGTTGCTGCTGTAGATGCGGAGCGGCCGGCCGATCTGCCCGTGACAGTCGAGGGCGCCGCAGCGCTTCTCCATGAACGCGTCGACGCCCTGGTTGATGAACTGGTCCTTGTCGGGGAGGGCCAGGGGGGACTGCGCGCCCGAGTCGACGGAGGTGATGCAGGCGTTGCAGAAGACGACGGTGAGGGCCACGAGCCAGGTCGTGAGCGCGGCGCCGGTGGTGATTCGTCGGCGGTTCATGGCTTGGCTCCCGCGGCCGCATTGGCGACGAAGATCTGCCCAATCGAGGAGCGCGGGTCGTCACCGCGGATGGCGTACGGGCTGCCCGGGTTCGGCCGGTGGCAGAAATTGCACGAGCCCTCGCGGTTGACGACGGAGGTCATCGGGATCGGGTTGTTGTTGTTCGCCCCTTCCTTGAGGATGCCGACCCTGAACGGGAAGGTCAGGTCCGACCACTCGGCCTCGGGGATGAAGAAGTTGCCGGCGGCGTTCGTCTCGTAGGTCCGTTTCGCGCTCGCCGCGTCGATGAAGAAGACCTTCACGCCCTCGGCGCCGTTCGAGTCCGGTGACGACGTCTCGAAGATCGTACCGGCGATGGCGAACTTGAAATCGCTCGCCGGGCCGCCGTCGGAATGACAGAGGACGCACGGCTGCCCGGGGCGGTGCTCGGGCCCCGTCGGGACGCGCGGGTCCTCGCCGCCCAGGCGCTCGATCTGCTGGTCTCTCACGGGATCCGTGCAGGAGACGAACAGGGCGGCGAGGCCCAGCACGACCAGCCTCTCTCCGAGCTTGCCCATCCTAGAACTCCGCCTCGAACCCGAGGGTGCCGTACACCGCGGTGCGCGCGGTGATGTAGAGCGCCTTGAAGTACTTCGAGTACATGACCTCGCCGGAGAGGATGATCGCGTACTGAACCGCCGATTTTTCCGTGGTCAGCGCGATGCGAGAGCCGCCGCCGACGGTGAACGTCACGAGCGGAGAGAGCTCGCGGTCGCCCGTGCGATACGTGAAGAGCTGGAGCGGCGTCCCGTCCTGCTCGATCAGCGCGGGGTAGGCGAGCTTGTAGAAGCTCGCGCCCGACTGCGCGTGGATGCGGAGGTGCGGCCAGACGCGGAGGTGGTCGCCGAGGTCGTGCAGGTAGCGCCCGTCCGTCGTGCTGGCCTTGATGCCCCAGGAGTCGGTGTAGACGCGCTCCTCGACGCGGAGCGTCCCGTTGCCCATGCGATGGTTGATGCGCGCTCCGACCGAGAAGCGATCGCGTGAGCCCGGCAACAGCTCGCGCGCGCGCACCGGGAGCCGCGCCGCGTTGACGTTGTCGATCGGCTCACCGGGGGACACCTTCGCGGCATCGCTCGGCGAGAACATGGGGACGTAGCGATAGAGCTTGGACTCCTCGCCGCGCTCGATCTGGACGGTCACGCCCGTGACGAGCAGCGTCGTCGGGGACATGACGAACGTGATGCCGCCCTCGAACTGGTGCGTCGTGAGGTTCCGCTCGAACTGCTTGAACGGCGTGTTCCGGATACCGATGCGGTCGCGCGAGAAGTTGTAGCCGATGCGCGGCGTGACGAGCTTGTCGTTGAGCTCGAGCGAGGTCGCGCCGCCGATCGTCTGCGAGAGGTAGTCGGGCTCGCTCGACACGTTGCCGTTCAAGTTGAGGCCGACGGGGCCGACCTTGTAGCCACCTCCGGCCGCGACGGCGTGCCGCGCCTCCTTGTAGCTTCGCGAGGCCATCGACACGATGTCGGGCGAGGCCGCGGTGACGAAGTCGATGAGGTACGAGGCGCCGACGTTCCAGCCCGCGGTCGGGGAGACGACCGACGCGTTCACGGCGGGCGAGAAGACGTGGACGTTCGTGGAGTCGGTGTAGCCCGACCCCTCGAGGCCGACGTGCACGTTCGGCTTGCTCGACTTGCGCTCGACGCACGCGAGCTTCTCGTCGTACGACGTCGCGCTCTGGAGGCAGTCGATCTCGCTCTGCGTGGCGTTCGTGGGCTTGAGGACGATCTCGACCGTCTTCTCCTCGCCCTCGGCGAGCGTGATGCGCTCCTTGAAGAGCTGACGGTCGCCCTTCTCCATGCGCTCGGCATCGATGACGTGATCGCCCGGGTCTACGGCGATGCGCTGCTTGAAGAGCGCCTGCCGCACCGGCACGCCGTCGAACGTGACCTTCACGCCCGAGGACGCCTTCGGCAGCAGCAGCTTCAGGTGCGCGATGCGCGGCAGGAGCTCGGTGACGCGCGCCTGCGCAGAGCGCTGGAGGTCCTCGTCGCCGCTGCGGATGCCCGCGCCGAGCGCGTCCTTCGCCTTGGTGAGGGCGTCGACGAGCTTGCCCGTGCCCGTCAGACACGAAGCGAGATGGAGCTTCACGTACGGGTGATCTTCGAGGGCGAGCGAGGCCTGATCCTTCTCGACGCAGAGCTGCGTGTTGCCCGCCTTCTTCGCCTCGATCGCTTCCTTCGCGAGCTCGAGCGCGCGCGGGTTCGACCAGCCGCGGCTGTCCGCGGCCGGGCGTGGAGGCGCCGCGAACGCGAGCGTGGGTACGAGGAGGCACACGAGCGCCACGAGGCACGTCGAGACGAGCGAAACGAGCCGGAGGAAGCGCGCGCGGTCGCCTTCCGTCATCCTCTCCTCGTCATCCTCGAGCCGCAGCCAAGCATCAAGCGGTCCAGCACTATACGACAACGATCTTGCGCAACGCGTGCGCCTCTTGGGGGCAAGCGCCTGCAGCTGGTGGATCGATGGTCCAGAGGCGATGCCTCGGGCCCTCGAAATGCGGCCTCTGTAGGGCGATCGGCGCATTCTCACGGATCCCGACGACTCTCGTGATCGCCCGCGGGCCAGAGCCGCTCGGCCCGGCTTCGCGAAAGGGCACGGGCCGTGCTCCAATCCTTTGCGATGCGTGCGAGTCGGCTCACGGTCCTGCTTCTCTTGCTCTCCGGAGGAAGCGTGGGCGCCTTGGCGACCGCCTGCTCCGACACGGACCCGCGCTACGGGCCACCCGAGGCGATCCGGGGCAACAAGATCGACTACGGGCAGGCGACGACCACGACGACGCAGGACGCCGGCGGTACGACCGGTACGCCGAAGACGGCTCCCGCGGCGTTCGCCGATCTCTACGCGACGTTCGCCGGGGCCGGCGACGGCTCGAAGTGCACGCCGTGCCACGCGACTGGTGGAACGGGCGGGAAGCTCTTCGTCGCGACCGACGCGACGACCAGCCGGGCGTTCTTCCTCGCCGAGGGCTATCAGGACCTCGCGAAGGCGAACTCGTTCGCGGCGAAGGGGGCGCACTCTGGCCCGGCGCTCACCGCGGACCAGAAGACGCTCGCGAAGACCTGGTCCGACGCCGAGAAGGCCGGCGGCGCCACGACGCCCCAGGACGCGGGCACCGGCGACTGAACGGAGCTACGTCGACCGCGACGCGCGTGCCTCGACCACGTCGTCGAAGTGGCTGTCAGTACCCAGTGGGGCATCCGCGATAGCCTGAGTGAGGGGCAGTGCCTCCGGGCGCGATGCGGTACCCTGCTCCTCGGCAAGCAGTGACGACGCAAGGCTCACCGATCTTCGCGTATCTCGCGCACCACCACGCGCGACAGTACGACGTCCTGCGCTTCGGCAACGCCGTGCAGCGACAAAACGTGGAGCTTGTGCCGCAGCATCCGAGCGATGAGCCCGCTGACCTGAACCTCGCTCGCGCCTCCGCGCGTTTCGGCTCGCCCACGGCGATGGCGCCGAAGGCCGCGCGCCGTCGCGGTTGCGTGGTAGAGGACGCGTCCGGTGGCTGAGGATTCGTTCCCCCAAGCGAAGTCGCTTGCGAAGATCCGGCGCTTCATCGACGAAGCGGCCGGAGGCGTCGAGGTCGACGTCGCCGGGAAAGCAATCGGCCTCGCGCCTCGCGAGATCGACTATCACGCAGCGGCGGCGGAGGCCCTGCGTCTCGCGGCACGCGCCGCAGGTTCGCTCGAGTTACTCCCGCTCGGTCGCAAGTTGCTCGCCACGGAGCCTGGAAGCACCGAAGAGGCGCTGATCTGGCGCACGGCAATAGAAGAGAGTCCCACCCTGCGTGCGGTCGCTCCTCTCGCGTTCGGGCGTGGCGCGCCGACAAAGCCGCAGCTCGTCGAGCGCATCATCTCGCGAGGGCTCGCCGCCTCGACGGCCGACCACCGTGCTGGCACGTTGCTCCGATGGCGGCGCGAGCTATTGGGCCAGGAGAGCCGTCAGCTCGCGCTCCCGCTCGGTAGGTCGACCGGTCGCACCATGCGATACTTCGGCCGCGCCATGCTCCGCTCGCTCAGCATCGAGAGCTTCAAGGCCTTCGGCAGCGGGAGGCCGCGGCTCGCACGCGAGGCCGCCGTCACCTTCGCTCCGCTCACCGTGTTCGTCGGTCCGAACGGTGCGGGTAAGACTACCGTTCTCCAGGCGCTCGATATTCTGGGCTGTCTCGTCCGCATGACGATCAGCGAGATGCTCGCCGCGCACGAGTGGGACTACGCGGATCTCCCGCACCTTCGCTCGAAGACGCCGACGATCAATCTCCAGGTCGAGGTCGAGATCGGCGGTGCGATTCTGGAGTGGACGCTCACGCTCGGCACGAGGTTGCACCCCGGCATCGCCGGGGAAAAGGTTCGCGCGCGCGGCATCGACGACGCCAACTGGCGCACGCTACTCGATCGAAGAGGTCGGCACGTCACCATCACGCACGAGCCCACCGGGGACGTCGTCGATGCTCCGCTCGTCACGCTTCCTCAATCTTGGCTCGCCACGCTCGATGCAAACGCGAAGGAGGACACCAAGAACTTCCCCGGTCTGCTCGCGCTGAAGGATTGGGCGGAGCGCATCCACGCGTTCTGGGCGCTCAATCCTTCGACGCTCCGTTCTCCTTCGCGGGGTGCCTCGGGGCGCGTCGGCCCTCGCGGTGCAGACCTTGCCAGCTTCCTCTTCCGCCTGAAGAAGCGCAGCCCGAAGCGCTTCGCCGCCTTCGTGAGGCGAGTCGCCAATCACTATCCGCGCCTCGTGCAGATCGAGCCGAAGAGCGCGCAGTATGGCTGGAAGTTCCTCGAGATCACCGAGCGCTGGAACGGTGAGAAGGCGACGTTCAACGCACGACAAGTGAGCGATGGATTGCTCCGATTGATGGCCGTCGCGTCCCTCCCGGAGTGGGAGACCCCTCCGAGCATGGTGCTGCTCGACGAGATCGAGAATGGGCTCCATCCGCGACTGATCGGCGGGATCGCCGAGCTCCTCGCCGAGGTCGCGACGAAGACACAGGTCGCAGTGACGACGCACAGTCCGATCACGCTGAACTACGTTCCGGCGGAGTCGAGCCGCCTGGTCACACGCGGCAAGGGCGGCACCGTCGTCGTGACGCCGCTGACGAGCACGAAGGACTACGCCAAGCTTCGCGAGCACTTCGAGCCAGGCGAGCTCTGGTACAACGCCGGCGAAGAGCGCCTCGTCCGGCGAGGTCGGTGATGGCGAAGCTCAAGGTGTTCGTCGTCGCCGAAGGGCCGTCGGAGATCGGAACGCTCGATGCGCTCACGGGCGGAGGTCGACGAGGTTCGGGCCGGCGCGCGGAAGGGTTCATCCCTCCGCTCCTTCGCAAGCTGCTCGCTCGCCCGCTCGCCATCGAAGCCCAGCGCGTGATGAATCTCGGACGCTGGGAGTTGCGTCCCTCGGTAACGGGCCACGGCAACCGCGCCGCGAAGGCTTTGGCGCTCGCCGCGAGCGACGGCTGCGCTCTCCTCGTCTTCGTGAAGGACGTCGACCGCGAGCCCGGAACCAAGAAGTCCGCGCACGAACGAAAGAAGAAGCTGGCGAAGATGCACGCCGAGATCGAAGCTGGGTTCGCAGCAGTGCGAGACGCCAACGACGTGCACTGTGTGACGGCGACGCCCTGTCGAATGATCGAGGCGTGGGCGCTGGGCGACCCGGCAGCGCTTCGCGCTGCAAGCGGAAGCAAGCGGGGCAAGGAATCTGTACCGCCTCGGCCGGAGGATCTTTGGGGTAGAGAAAGCGACCCCGCATCCGGCCATCCGAAGTGCGTCCTCGAACGATTGCTCGGCGAGACCGCGACAGCCGAGATCTTCGAAGCACTCGCGGAGGCCTGCTCCCCGGCGACCCTTCGCCGGACGTGCCCGGAGAGCTTCGCGACGTTCGAACGCGACCTCGATGCCGTCGCTCGCCGCCTTCCGCGCATCAGCGCGTAAGCGCCTCCGGACGTCCGTACGGCGGCCTCCGGACGTCCGGAGGCCACGTAGAATGCTTCCTGGACGTCGGCGAGCGCGCCTTGCAGGCGCGTTCAACTTCCCGGACCAGAGTAGCGAGCTAGAGCGCTTTCGGCGTCACGCGTGAGGATCCAGCGCTTGACCTCCGGACAGACGCGGCCCGGCTGGGTCGGGGTCGCCGCCGGGATCGGGGTCGGGGTCAGCCGATCACGAGGTACGCGTTCTCGCTTCGAACCGGGAGCGTGCCCACGCGGATCGAGTCGAAGAGCGGGACCGACGTGTTCACGCCGTCGGCGCCCATGCGAAGGAGCTCGCCGAGGCGGTTCAGCGGAAAGCAGGCGAACGCGCGATCGTCGGGGACGAGCGCGTACGACGCGAAGCCGTTCGGATACGAGAGGTGCACCCAGCGCCAGCCGACCTGCGCCCGGACCTGCTCGCCCCAGAGAACGCCGAGGCCGAGGCGCACGTCCTGGTTGCTCGGCTCGGGGAGCTTGCCTGCGCGGATCTCGTCGATGAAGCGACCGATGCGCGTGACGATGACCTCGGGGACGCCGTCGGCCTCGAGCGCCGCGAGGGCGGTGTGGGCGCACTTCTGCATCGCCTCCCGCTCCTCGTCGGTGAGCGGGCGCTCGGCCGGCGGCTGAA
>Ga0335397_10000690_pt1 | contig 45144 bp, 46 predicted proteins | sample MAT04_FD_205740 | JGI IMG/M metagenome (GOLD analysis project Ga0335397, IMG submission 205740) | Freshwater microbial communities from Lake Fryxell liftoff mats and glacier meltwater in Antarctica - MAT-04 (spades assembly) (version 2) ... | reverse complement strand
CATGGCTCAGGCTCCCGCGCCACGGACGAATACGGCAAGCGCAAGCATGCGCTCGCCGCTGAAGTCGGGGCAACGCATGCGTTGCCGATTCCCGCCTTCAGTGTCCGTGATCCACAGTGCCATGGCTCAGGCTCCCGCGCCACGGACGAATACGGCAAGCGCAAGCATGCGCTCGCCGCTGAAGTCGGGGCAACGCATGCGTTGCCGATTCCCGCCTTCAGTGTCCGTGATCCACAGTGCCATGGCTGTCAGTCCTCAACCTGGGTGACGCGCTCGCGCAAGCGCCGAAGCACCGAGGGTGCCACGAACTTGGAAACATCACCGCCAAGGCTGGCAATCTCGCGCACAAAGGTGCCGCTGACAAACTGGAACTGGTCGCTGGGCGTCATGAAGACGGTTTCGACTTCGGGCATCAGTTGGCGGTTCATGCCCGCCATCTGGAATTCGTATTCAAAGTCGCTGACGGCGCGCAGGCCTCGCACCACCACCTTGCCACCAATCTCGCCGACAAAGTCGCTGAGCAGGCCGCGAAAGGCCATGACTTCGACGTTCTTGTAGGGCGACGCGATCTCAGCCGCCAGTGCCACGCGTTCGGCGATGGTGAACATGGTGCGCTTGTGGTGGCCAGCGGCCACGGCCAGGATCAGGCGGTCAAACAAGCGCGAGGCGCGCCGCATGAGGTCTTCATGGCCCAGCGTCATGGGATCGAATGTGCCGGGATAGACGGCGGTGAGCGGGGCTTTGAGCGTCACGTGTCCTCCATGCGGGGCCAGCCAGGGGCGCGCAGAGCCGGCAGGCTCCGGGCGGCCGCAGTGTAGCCGGCCTCAGTCATCACCCTGCCAGCTCACCCTGCAAGCTCACGTTGCCAGTTCACGCTGCCAAAGTTGCGCATGCACGGCGCCGGCCTTGAACTGGCGGAAGAGCGTATGCCCAGCGGGTGGCGCGGGCAGCAGCACGTCGGACTCCACATAGAGGTACCCGCCCGGCACCACCAAGCGCCCTGCCGCTGTTGCCGCGGCAGGCGCAAGCCCGGCGTCGAAGGGCGGATCGACAAACACCAGCTCGAATCGGTCTGCTGGCGCACGCGGCATCCACGACAGCGCATCCACGCGCAGCACGCTGATGGCAGCCGCCGCGAGCCGCAGCTTGACGGCCAACAGGCTGTCCACCAGCACGCCATCACGCTCCAACAGTTGCACTTCAGTCGCGCCCCGCGACGCGGCTTCGAAACCGAGCGCGCCGCTGCCGGCAAACGCGTCCAACACGCGCCAGCCCGTCAGGTCCTGACCCAACCAGTTGAAGAGCGTTTCGCGCACGCGATCGGGCGTGGGGCGCAGCCCCGGGCGGTCAGCCACTGGCAGCTTGCTGCGTTTCCACAGGCCGCCGATCAAGCGCACTTCGCCCAAGTGCTTGGTGGCCCGTTTGATGACGGGCCGGGTCGATTTGGGATCGTGGCCGTGGGCCCCAGGCCCGGCTTTCATTGGCGCACCTCGATGCCCTGTGCGGCCATCAAGGCCTTGGCCTGGCCGACCGTGAATTCACCGTAGTGGAAGATGCTGGCGGCCAGCACTGCGTCGGCGCCGCCGATGCGAATGCCGTCTGCCAGGTGCGCCAAGGTACCGACGCCGCCGCTGGCGATCACGGGCACGGGCACGGCGTCGCTGACGGCGCGAGTCAGTTCCAGGTCGAAGCCGATCTTGGTGCCGTCGCGGTCCATGCTGGTGAGCAGGATCTCGCCGGCGCCGCAATCGGCCATCTGGCGCGCCCAGGCCACGGCGTCGAGGCCCGTGTTCTGGCGCCCGCCGTGGGTGTAGACCTGCCAACCGCCGGCTGGATTTTTCTTGGCGTCGATAGCCACCACGATGCACTGCGCGCCGTACTTGTCCGACGCGTCGCGGATCACTTGTGGATTTGCCACGGCTGCCGAGTTGAAGCTGACCTTGTCGGCGCCCGCATTCAACAGCCGCCGCACATCTGCCACCGAGCGCACACCCCCGCCCACGGTGAGCGGGATGAAGACCTGCGAGGCCACCGCTTCGATGATGTGCAGGATGAGGTCGCGGCCGTCGCTGGTGGCGGTGATGTCGAGGAAAGTCAGCTCGTCGGCGCCCTGGTCGTTGTAGCGCGCGGCGATCTCGACGGGGTCACCGGCGTCGCGCAGGGCCACGAAGTTGACGCCTTTGACGACACGACCGCCAGTCACGTCCAGGCAGGGAATGATTCTTTTGGCCAGCATCTTGGGGTTCTCGAGAGCCCTGATTCTAGGGGTGGGTGGAATCCATTCGAGCTGCGGATCGTATGACCCAGACGCGCTAATGCGTTCCGAGGAGCCCCCATGAGAATTGCCTTCGTCCTGTCTGCCGGCGCTGCGCTGGCCCTTGCCGCCTTGCCGGCCATCGCGCACGAACAGTTTTACGCCACCACGCTGAGCGGCGCCAACGAAAACCCGGCCAATGCGTCCTTTGGCAGCGGCGCGGCCGTTGTGACCGTCGATCTGGACCTGTTCACGATGCGTCTGCAGACCACCTTCGCCGGCTTGACCGGCAACGTCACCGCGTCGCATATCCATTGCTGCACGGCGGCACCGGCCAATGTGGGCGTCGCCACACAGACGCCAACGTTCGGCGGCTTCCCGCTGGGTGGCACATTCGGCTCCTACGACCGCACCTTCGACATGACCTTGGCGTCGAGCTACAACGCGGCCTTCATCATCAACAATGGCGGCACCGTCAGCACCGCATTCACTGCGTTGGTCACGGGCCTGGACGCCGGCAGGGCTTACCTGAACATCCACAGCAGTTTTGCCCCGGGTGGCGAGATCCGGGGTTTTCTTGCACCGGTGCCCGAACCCGAAAGCTACGCCCTGCTGCTGAGCGGTCTGGCGGTGGTGGGCTGGGTGGCGCGGCGCCAGAAACGAGCGGCCTGAAACGAGAGGCCTGAAACGAGAGGCCTGAAGCGCGGGGCCTGAAACGCTGCGCCGACGCGGGCTCAGGCCAGCAGGCCAAGCTCGTCGGCGCGCTTTTGTGCGGCGGTGAAGTCAAGCGCGCCGGTGTAGATGCTGCGGCCGCAGATCACCGCCTCGACACCGTCACTTTCCACTGCACACAGTTTCTCGATGTCGGCCATGCCGGCCAGCCCGCCCGAGGCAATGACCGGAATGCTCAGCGCCTGCGCCAGCTTGACCGTGGCTTCGATGTTGATGCCCGTGAGCATGCCGTCGCGGCCGATGTCGGTGTAGATCACGCCTTCCACGCCGTAGTCCTCGAACTTCTTCGCCAAGTCCACCACTTCGTGGCCGGTGAGCTTGCTCCAGCCGTCGGTGGCGACTTTGCCGTCCTTGGCGTCCAGCCCGACGATGATGTGGCCACCGAAGGCGCTGCAGGCGTCTTTCAGGAAGCCGGGGTTCTTGACGGCCGCGGTGCCGATGATGACGAAGCTCAGGCCGTCGTCCAGGTAGCGCTCGATGGTGTCGAGGTCACGGATGCCGCCGCCCAACTGCACGGGGACTTCTTCGCCTACTTCCTTCAGGATGGCCTTGATCGCGGCTTCATTGACGGGCTTGCCGGCAAAAGCGCCGTTCAGGTCCACCAGGTGCAGCCGTCGCGCGCCAGCGTCCAGCCAGCGCCGTGCCATCGCGGCCGGGTCTTCGCCGAAAGTAGTGGAGACACTCATGTCACCCTGTTGCAGACGGACGCACTTGCCGTCCTTGAGGTCGATGGCCGGAATCAGCAGCATGGCTCTACCGTGAGCGGTTAGGGTGGCGGGTGTGGAGAGAGGAAACGCGGCTCGGCGCGCGGTGCACGCGCTGAGGTGCAAGCAGGCTAGGGCTTCCAATGCAGGAAGTTGCGGTACAGGGCCAAACCTTGGTCGGCGCTTTTCTCGGGGTGGAATTGGGTGGCGAAAATATTATCGCGTGCGACGGCGCAGGTAAAGCGCCCACCGTAGTCTGTTTCACCCGCGGTGTGTGCGGCAAGCGCAGGCGCAGCGTAGTAGCTGTGCACGAAGTAGAACCATGCGCCGTCCGCCACGCCCTGCCACAGCGCGTGGGGCGACTGATGCACACGGTTCCAGCCCATCTGCGGCACCTTGTAGCGGCTGCCGTCGGGTTGCATCCGGCCACCCAGTTCAAAGCGCTTCACGTGGCCGGGGATGAGCCCCAAGCCCGGCGTGTCCTGCTCGTCACTGTGGTCCAGCAGCATCTGCATGCCAACGCACACGCCCAGCAGCGGCTTGGTTGCCGCCGCGTGCAACACGGCGTCTTTCAGGCCTGATTCGTGAAGCTCGCGCATGCAGTCGCGCATCGCACCCTGGCCCGGCAGTACCACGCGGTCCGCAGCCATCACGTCTTGTGGTCGCTGGGTGACGATGACATCGACACCGCTGCCCGCCGCCACGTGCATCACCGCCTGCGAGACCGAGCGGAGGTTGCCCATGCCGTAGTCCACCACTGCCACTGACCCCTTGGTTGCCATTGAAGACCTACAGGCTGCCTTTGGTGGACGGGATGACCCCGGCCGAGCGCGGGTCTGGCGTCAGCGCCATTCTTAGCGCGCGTGCAAAGGCCTTGAAGATCGTTTCGCACTGGTGGTGTGCGTTGTCGCCGTGCAGGTTGTCGATGTGCAGCGTGGCGAGCGCGTGATTGGCAAAACCCTGGAAGAACTCAAAGGCCAGCTGGGTGTCGAAAGCGCCGACCATGCCGGACTTGAAAGGCACGCGCATGTGCAGCCCCGGGCGGCCTGAAAAGTCCACCACCACGCGCGACAGCGCTTCGTCCAGCGGCACATAGGCGTGACCATAGCGCGTGACACCACGTTTGTCCCCCACCGCCTGCGCCACCGCCATGCCGAGCGTGATGCCGACGTCCTCCACCGTGTGGTGGCCGTCGATGTGCAAGTCGCCCGCGGCGTGGATGTCCAGGTCGATGAGGCCGTGGCGCGCGATCTGGTCGAGCATGTGGTCGAAGAAGCCGATGCCGGTGGACAGCTTGGCGGCTCCGCTGCCGTCCAGGTCGAGCTGCACGCGGATCTGCGTTTCTTTGGTGTCGCGCTGGACGGTGGCGGTGCGGCTCACAGGCAATCCTTCAGGGCTTCGATCAGCAGGGTGGTTTCTTCGGGCGTGCCCACGGTCAGGCGCAGACAATTGGCCAACAGCGGGTGCAGGGCCGAGACGTTCTTGATGAGGATGCGGCGCGCCTTCAGCGCCGCAAAGCTGCGCGCCGCATCGGGCACGCGGGTCAGGATCATGTTGGCGTCGCTGGGGAATGGCTCGACGCCGGGCAGCGCCTGCAGCGCGCTGAAGAGGCGTGCGCGTTGCTCGCGGATGGCCTGCGCCTGGCGCGCGTATTCGTCGGCATGTTCCAGTGCAAAGAGCGCGGCTTCGGCGTTGAGCACGCCGATGTTGAAGGGCGGGCGCAACTTGTCGATGTCGGCGATCAGTTCGCTGCGGCCCATCAGGTAGCCGATGCGCACACCCGCCAGGCCAAACTTGCTCATCGTGCGCATCACCAGCACGTGCGGGTACTGGCGCAGCCAGGCCATCGAATCGCGGCTGGCGAAGGGTTGGTAGGCCTCGTCCATCACCACAAAACCCGGAGCTGCTTCGATGATCCGCTGCACCACCGTCGCGTCCCACAGATTGGCGGTGGGGTTGTTGGGGTAGGCCAGGTAGATCAGCGCCGGTTGATGCTGATCAGTGGCCCGCAGCATCGCGGCTTCGTCGAGTTCGAAGTCGGCCCGCAGCGGCACGCCGACAAAGCGGATGCCCTGCAACTTGGCCGACATCTCGTACATCACGAAGCCCGGTACCGGTGCCATGAAAACCGCGCCCGGCACGTCGCACGCCATGCTGAGCATGGTGATGAGTTCGTCCGAGCCATTGCCCAGCGTCAGTGCACAGCCTTCAGGCAGGCCGGCATGCAGCGCCAACGCGCGTTTCAGGTCGTCGGTGCGCTGCGCCGGGTAGCGGTTGATGGCCACCTGCGACAGCCGATCGCCCAACGCCTGGCGCAGGTGCTGCGGCAGGCGGTGAGGGTTCTCCATCGTGTCGAGCTTGACCATGCCGTCGCTGGGCTGCACGGCGTAGGCGTGCATGGACTGCACGTCCTGGCGCAGGGTGTTTTGAATGCGCTCGGCAAGTGAGTTCATGCGGGGGCGTCAAGCCTCTCGGGGCCGACCAAAAAAGGATTGAGAATTCTCACGCCGTCCATCAACTGGTCGTGCTGCAGGTCTTCGGTCAACAGGTAGTCGCAGCCCTGCTGCTGTGCAGCGGCCACCATCAGCGCGTCCCAGTAGTTCACACCGAACCGTGACTCGACGGCCCACGCGGATTCCACGGTGGCGTGGTCCACCACCCACGGTTGCCAACGCTGCAGGCGGCGCACTTCCGCCCTGGCGTCCCCCGCCGGCATGGGTGGCTTGAGTCTGCGCGTCGCGGTGACGTAGAACTCGTTCAGCACCTGCGTGCTCAGGCGCCCGCTGCGGCGCAGCCAAAGTTCACGCAGCCAGGTGCGAGCCACTGCGTGCTTGCCTGCATGCGCACGGTCCTCTGCATAGAGCAGGACGTTGGTGTCAACGAAAACGATGCTGCCGCTCGGCATAGATTTCTTCGCGTGTGGGGTACGGGCTGCCATCGGACGTGAAGGAGAAATCACGCTCCATCCACTCGCGCATGGCGCGCTCGTACGCATCGTCATGCCGCATCTTTTCAGCCAGCAACTCACCCACCAGCCGCGACACGCTGGTATTGCGGCGCGCGGCTTCCATGCGGGCCCAGTCGGCGACGGTGTCTTCCATGGTGACGGTGACGTTTTTCATGGCGAGGGATGGTGTCGATGTTGCCCAGACCATAACACGAACTTCGTGCAACACGAAGTTCGTGTCAATGAGATCAAACCAAGTTCAGGACCATCTTGTGCTCACCGTCGTCGACTTCGCCGGTGTAAGTGAACCCTAACTTTTGATAGAAGGCGCCAGCGTGGCCGGGTGCATCCACATGCGACAGGCCAATCTGCTGCAGGCCCATGGCACGCGCTTCTTGCGCCGCCCATTGCAGAGCCAGGCGGCCATAGCCCAGCCTTTGGTGGCGGGCATCCACCAGCAAGCGCCAGATGTACAACTGGTCGGCCGGCTTTTCCTTGTCCAGCCGGGCGTCGTAGAGCAGCATCATGCCGACCGCGTCTTCGCCGTCGAACATCGCCAGCGCCCGTCCCGCGGGCTCGTAGGCCACTTGCGCCAGCGACCGGTCCACCGGCGCCACGAAGCGCCGCTGGCCGGCGGCCACCTGCAGCTGGAGCACGGCGTCCAGGTTGGCGGAAGCGACAGGCCGCACACTGAAGGAGACCGGCGCGCGCGGCGCAACCGCCTTGCCATGCAGCCGCAGCTCTGCCGCCTTGGCGTGCGCCTGCAGGCCTTCGCCGTAGGCCAGTTCGGCCGCGATCGGCCCCAGCACCTGGGCACCCGCTTCGCTGACCTCGATCAGGCTGCTGCGCTTGACGAAGTCGTACACCCCCAGCGGCGAAGAAAAACGCGCCGTGCCCGCGGTCGGCAGCACGTGATTGGGCCCGGCGCAGTAGTCGCCCAGGCTTTCGCTGGTGAAGGCGCCGAGGAAGATGGCGCCGGCATGTTTGAGCAGCGGTTCCCAGCGGCCGGGTTCGCGCGAGCTCACTTCCAGGTGTTCAGGCGCGATGCGGTTGCTGATCTCGCAGGCCTCTTCCATGCTGCGCGTGTGGATCAGCGCACCGCGGCCTTCCAGGCTGGCGCGGATGACTTGCTGCCTTGGCAGCGTGGGCAGGAGCCGTTCAATGGACTCATGCACGGCGGCGATGAAATCGGCGTCCGGGCACAGCAGGGTGCTCTGCGCCATCTCGTCGTGTTCGGCCTGGCTGAAAAGGTCCATCGCCACCCAGTCTGGCGCGGTGCTGCCATCGGCCAGCACCAGGATCTCGCTCGGCCCCGCGATCATGTCGATGCCGACCTGGCCAAAGACACGTCGCTTGGCCGCCGCGACATAGGCGTTGCCAGGGCCGGTGATCTTGTCCACGCGCGGCACCGTGGCCGTGCCGTAGGCCAAAGCAGCCACGGCCTGCGCGCCACCGATCGTGAAGAGACGGTGCACCCCGGCCACGTGCGCGGCCGCCAGCACCAGTGCATTGCGCTCGCCGCCCGGCGTGGGCACCACCATGATGATCTCGCCCACACCCGCCACGTGGGCGGGGATGGCGTTCATCAGCACGCTGCTGGGATAGGCCGCTTTGCCACCCGGCACGTAGATGCCCACGCGGTCCAGCGGGGTGACCTTCTGGCCCAGCAACGAGCCGTGCAGGTCGCGGTACTGCCAGCTGCGGCTGCTGGCTTCCAGCTGGCGCTGGTGGTAGTCACGCACACGCTCGGCGGCGGACAGCAGCGCATGGCGCTGGGCGGGCGGGATGGCCTCGAAAGCCGCACGCAGTTCTTCGGCGCCGATCTCCAGGGCAGCCATGCTGGAAGCCTGCACACCGTCGAAGCGGGCGGTCAGTTCCAGCAACGCCGCGTCGCCGCGCGCACGCACGTCGGCAATGATCTCTGCCACGCTCGTGTCGATGGCCGCGTCGGTTTCAGACGACCCGTGCAGCACACGCTGAAACGCAGCGTCGAAGTCAGGTTGCACCGTGGACAGATGGCGAATCGAGACGCTCATCACACGGTCCCTGCCGCCGTCACGGCTGCTTCAAAAGCGTCGATCAGGGCCCGCAGCGGCTCGCGCTTGAGCTTCAGCGCAGCCGGGTTCACCACCAGTCGCGACGAGATATCCATGATGTGCTCCACCTCCACCAGCTGGTTGGCCTTCAGCGTGTTGCCGCTGCTGACCAGATCGACGATGGCATCGGCCAGTCCCGTCAAGGGCGCGAGTTCCATCGAGCCATACAGCTTGATCAGATCGACGTGAACGCCCTTGGCCGCAAAGTGCTGGCGCGCGGTGTGCGTGTACTTGGTGGCCACGCGGATGCGAGAACCCTGCTTCACGGCGGCGGCGTAGTCGAAGTCCGCGCGTGTGGCCACACTCATGCGGCAGCGTGCGATTTGAAGGTCCAGCGGGCGGTACAAGCCGCCGCCGAAGGCCGCGCCCAGCGGGTCCTGGTCTTCGATCAGGATGTCCAGCCCCGCCACGCCCAGGTCGGCGCCGCCATGGCGCACATAGGTGGGCACATCGCTGGCGCGCACCAGCACCACGCGCACGTCGGGGCGGGTCGTGCCGATGATGAGCTTGCGGCTCTTTTCCGGGTCTTCCAACACTTCGATGCCGGCTGCACGCAGCAGCGGCAGCGAGTCGTCGAAGATGCGTCCCTTGGACAGTGCGAGCGTGATCATGGGTGGCTTGCCCTGGTGCACGCCGCAAGGTCCGCAACAAGCCGCGGAAGGCGGCACGCAGCGGTCCCCCGCGGCGCACCGCAGGGGCTTTCAGTGGTGGTGTTGGCCGGAAGCAGCGGCACCTGCAGCAGGTGCGGCAGCGTGTTCTGCGGGGGTGAGCGTCTTCATCGAAAGGGCGTGAATTTGCTCGCGCATTCTATCGCCCAGGGCTGCATAGACCTGCTGGTGGCGGCGCACGCGCGGCAGGCCTTCAAAAGCGGCCGACACGATGGTGGCAAAGAAGTGCCGGCCATCGCCTTCAACTTCGACGTGTTCGCAGGGCAGCCCGGCGGCAATGTAGTCGCGGACTTCGGTGGGAGTGGGGTCGGCCATGTCGCGGATTGTGTCAGGTGCGCAACTTGTAGCCCGTGGCCAGCAGGCGCAGCGCCACTGCAGCGACGACGACAAAGCTGCCACCCACGATGGCAAGGCTTACCCAAGGCGACACGTCGCTGACGCCGAAGAAGCCGCGGCGGAAGCCGTCGATCATGTAGAAGAAGGGGTTCAGGTGGCTCACCACTTGCGCTGCGGTGGGCAGCGACTTGACCGAGTAGAAGACACCCGACAGCATCGTCATCGGCATGATGAGGAAGTTGGAAAACGCCGACAGCTGGTCGAACTTTTCCGCCCACAGGCCCGCCACCAGGCCCAGAGTGCCGAGCATGCCGGCGCCGAGTGCGGCAAAGATCAAAACCCACCAAGGCTCTGCCAGTTGCAGCGGCGCAAACCACACCGTCACCAGCAGCACGCCAGCGCCCACCACCAGCCCGCGCACGACGGACGCGCCGACGTAGGCCGCGAACCACGCCCAGTGGCTCAGCGGCGTGACCAGCAGGAACACGAGGTTGCCGGTGATCTTGCTCTGGATGAGTGAGCTGCTGCTGTTGGCAAAGGCGTTCTGCAGCACGCTCATCATCACCAGACCCGGAATCAGGAAGCTGATGTAGCCAACACCCGGAAAGGCCTCCACATGATCCTGCAGCACGTGGCCGAAGATCAGCAGGTACAGCACGGCCGTCAACACCGGCGCAGCGACGGTCTGGAAGGCGACTTTCCAGAAGCGCAGGATCTCCTTGCGAAAGAGCGTGTTGGCACCGGCCAGGCTGATGGGTTTCATGCGCCACCCCCCGCCACTGGAACGGGCACGGGCACGGGCACGGAACTGTCACCCACCCCTTGCATGATCTCCAGAAACACGTCTTCCAGGTCGGCGCGGCCGATCTCCAGGTCTTCGATCTTCACGCCGCTGGCACGCAAGAGCGCCAAAGTGGACTCCACCTCCGCCGCGTCATGGGCCTTGACCTGCACGATGCGCCCGGTGACCCGCGCATGCGTGGCTATTTCCTGCGGCAGCGCGCTGTCGGTCTTGAAGCGCAGCATCGTGCTGGCAGTGCCTGCCAGCAGCGCCGATGTCTGGTCCAGCGCCACCAGCCGCCCCTGCTTGAGCATGCCGATGCGCCCGCACAGCGCTTCGGCTTCTTCCAGGTAATGCGTGGTCAGCAGCACGGTGTGGCCTTCGCGATTCAGGCGCGACACAAACTGCCACAGGGTCTGCCGCAGTTCCACGTCCACACCCGCCGTCGGCTCGTCGAGCACGATCACCGGCGGCCGGTGCACCAGCGCCTGCGCCACCAGCACACGCCGCTTCATGCCGCCCGACAGCTGCCGCATGTTGGCGCCGGCCTTGTCGGCCAGGCCCAGCTCGGCCAGCAACTCGTCGATCCAGGCGTCGTTGCCCTTGATGCCGAAGTAGCCGCTCTGGATGCGCAACGTCTCAACCACGCTGAAAAACGGGTCGAAGACCAGTTCTTGCGGCACGATGCCTAGACAATTTCGCGCGGCGGCGTAGTCGTCAATGACATCGTGGCCCATCACCGTGACGTGGCCGCTGGTGGCGCGCGCAAGCCCGGCCAGGATCGAGATCAGCGTCGTCTTGCCGGCGCCGTTGGGGCCCAACAAGCCGAAGAATTCGCCCTGCTCGATCTGGAAGGACACGGCGTCCAGTGCCTTGAAAGTGCCTCGGCTGCCGGTGTAGACCTTGGTGATGTCGTCAAAGCGAATGGCAGGCATGAAGGGCGGTTGGAACGCAAGGCAGGCGCGGGATTGTAGGCAGCCCACCCACTTGTTCACGCTGACAGAATCAGCGGCACATGGCCACCACCAAAAAACCTCGCCGCACCGCAGAGCGCATCCTCGAAGTGTCGCTGGCGCTCTTCAACCGCTTTGGCGAACCCAATGTCAGCACGACGCTGATCAGCGCCGAAATGTCGATCAGCCCTGGCAACCTGTACTACCACTACCCCGCCAAGGACGAGCTGATCAATGCGCTGTTCGACCGCTATGAACGCGCGCTGGGCGAAATCCTGCAAGCCGCCGACGGCGTGGAAAACGTCGAAGACGCCTGGCTCTTCTTCCATATGCTCTTCGAGCTGATCTGGGCCTACCGCTTCCTCTACCGAGACTTGAACGACCTGCTCAGCAAGAACCGGCGCCTGGAAACGCACTTCCAGTTCATCCTGAAAAACAAGGCCAAGGCCATGCACGCGCTGCTGGACGGCCTGGCGCGCAGCGGCGCCGTGCGCATCACGGGTGCCGAGGCGGCGCCAACTGCCACGTCGATGGTGGTGGTGGTGACCTACTGGCTGAGCTTCGAATACGTGCGCGACCCGCGCCGCGCGCTGGAGCCTGAGAGCGCAGCCGCGGCGATGGGCCGTGGCGGCTACCACGCACTGGCGCTGCTGCTGCCGCACTTGGACGGCGCGTCGCGCGCGCACCTGCAGACCCTGGCCGGCGCCTACCTTCAGACTTGAGTGGCAGCCTGACGCGCCGCGTTGCAGCTCAGATCAGGCGCGCAGTCACCAGCCAGCCGGCCACCGGCAAGCCTGCTTCGTGCCGCAACGTGACCGCGCTGCACACTTCAGGGGCCAGGCCGGCCGCGCGCAAGGTGGCCACCAGATAGGCGTCGCTGTGGGCGTAGCGCCCGCAGGGCTGCAGGCAGAAAGGGGCACTTCCGTCCCGCAGTGCTTCCGCGGTGAAGACGAAGGCACCGTCCGTGCGCAAGGCCGCTGCCGCCCCCGCACACACCGCGTCCAGCGGCCCGAAATAACACAGCGTGTCGGCCGACACCAGCAATTCGAAGGCCCCCACTTCGTGCTGCAGAAAGTACCCGAGTTCAACCTGGAACAGCTGGTCATAGCAGCCGCGCCGTTGGGCTTGTCCCAGCATCGCTGCCGACAGGTCACAGCCCACCAGCCGCCGCGCGCACGGCCGCAGCGCAGGCCCGCACAGGCCCGTGCCGCAGCCCAGGTCGGCCACGTCCAGCGCGGCGGGCGTGGGCTGCAGCGCCGCCACCGCACGCGCCACCTGCTCGGGCGCCTGATAACCCAGCGCCGCGAGCTTGCGGTCGAACTGCGGCGCCACGCTGTCGAACACTGCCAGCACGTAGGCGTCAGAGGCCCGCGCCGGCGCGTCGGTGCCCAGCGTCGCAGCCAATTGATGTTGCGCCACGGCGTTGTCGGGGTCTTCGATCAACCATTCGCGATAGAGGCGTGCCGCGTCTTCGCGCCGGCCCAGCATCACCAGCGCGCGAAGGACCTGCTCGCGCGCCTGCACCTGCTCGGGCTGCAACGTGACAGCGCGGCTGTTGGCCAGCAGGCCCTCCTGCACCTGGCCCAGTTCGATCAGCGTGCGCGACAGCCCATACCAGGCTTCGGCATTGCCGTCGTCAAAGTGCACCGCCTGCTGCCAGGCGTGGCGGGCCTGCGCCAGGTCACCCAGGCTGTGCAGGGCAGTGCCCAGGTTGCACCAGGCTTGGCCGAGCCGGGCTCGCTGTCGATCAGCGCGCGGTAGGCGTCGGCTGCGGCGAGGGTCTGGCCGCTTTCATAGTGCACGTTGCCCAGGTTCAGGCGCAGGCCGGCGTGCGATGGCTGAAGCGCCAGCGCGCGGCGCATGAGCCCGAGCGCCGCCTGCGTGTTGCCCTGGCGGTGGCGCACGATGCCCTGGAAGTGCAGCGCGTCGATCTGTTCGGGCTCGGTCGCCAGCACTTGCGCCAACGCGGCTTCCGCCCCCGCCAGGTCATCCTCGCGCAGCGCGTCCACCGCTGCCTGCAGCAGCAGCGCAGCGGCCTGCGGCGGCATGCCAATCGGCTGACGCGATGGCTGCACAGCCCCCCGGGCCACTAGCTCACCGTGCCGGTCTTGAGGTCCCAGTTGAACTTCACCTGCGCGCCCAGGCTGCCCTTGCTGCTTTGCGGGCTGTAGGCAAATTCGATGGCTCGGTAGCTCATCGCCACTTCTTCCATCGCATCGCCATCGGGCGCGGCGGCGCTGACGGACACCGAGGTGATGAAGACCTCCTTCATCGTCACCTTGAAAAAGTCCTTCTGGCCTTCGCCCGACTTGCGGGCGCTCAACACCGCGGTCGCGATGTGCCTGCCCGATGCAGCATTCTTGGCCAGCACCGGGGACGCCATGTCGTAGCGGTGCACCACTCGCAATTCTTTCGGTGTCGCCTTGCCCCTGCCCGAGCCACTGCCTGCGGTGCCTGGTGTGGCCGTGAGGCCCCAGTCCCAGGACAGGACTTCGATCTCGCCTTTGTGGTGCTTGTGGGCAGACTCACCATCGATGCCGTCGAACTTGATGAAGGTCTGGTTGGTCATGTGGGCCTCTACGGTGCGGAACGCGCGCTGACGGTACACCGGCGCGTGGGCGCCGTCTGCTCCTGAACTGGGGATCTGAACTGGGGAACGGACAGACCCGGGTAACCGACAGGCGAGGCCACGTCCACGCGCCGATATGCTGGGCCAGACCCAAAACGGAGACACCCGATGCGACTCAAGTCAACGCTGCTGGCACTGGCCAGTTTGCTGGCAGCCCTTACCGCCCCGGCACCAGCCCTGGCCCAGCCCTTCCCCAGCAAAACCCTGCGTCTGGTGGTGACTTTCCCGCCCGGCGGCGCGCCCGACATCCTGGCGCGCCTGTTTGCCGAACGCGCCCAACTCGGCCAGACGGTGGTGGTGGACAACAAACCCGGCGCTGGCGGCAACATCGGCGCGGCCGACGTCGCCAAGTCCGCGCCCGACGGCCACACGCTGGTGATGGCCACGGTCGGCACGCACTCCATCAATGGCGCGCTGTACAGCAAGATGCCCTACGACATGGTGCGTGACTTCACGCCCGTGGCGCATGTGGCGTCGGCGCCCAACCTGCTGGTCGTCACCAACAGCCTGCCGGTGAAGAACGTGGCCGAGCTCATCGCCTATATGAAAGCCAATCCCGACAAGCTCAGCTTCGGTTCACCCGGCATCGGCACGTCGGTGCACGTGTCGGGTGAACTCTTCAAGTCGCTGACCGGCACGCAGATGCAGCACGTGCCGTACAAGGGCCGGCAGTTTGCAATCCCCGACCTCGTCGGCGGGTCGATCCAGGTCATGTTCGACAACATGCCCTCAGCCCTGCCGATGGCCAAGGAAGGCAAGATCCGCGCCTTGGCGCAGACGACCTCGACCCGCTCCGGCGCCGCCCCCGACGTGCCCACCGTGGCCGAGACCGTGCCCGGCTTCGAAGCCACGACCTGGTTCGCGATCTTCGCCCCCGCCGGCACACCGCGCGACGTGGTGATGCGCCTGAATGCCGAGGTCGTGCGTGTCTTCAAGCTGCCCGACGTGGCCGACAAGCTCAAGGCGCTGGGGCTGGAACCCTGGCTGTCCACGCCCGAAGAACTGGCGCGCTACCAGGCCAGTGAAATCATCAAGTGGGCCAAGGTCGTGAAAGACTCTGGCGCGAAGGCAGACTGAGCAGATTAGGCTGACTAACTTTCCAATTCTGGAGATACCCCCCATGCAGAAACTTCGCCGCCAGTTTGTTGTCGCCACCGCCAGCGCGGTTGCCAGCACCATTGCCTTGCCCCGCCTGTCCTGGGCCCAGGCCTTCCCGTCGCGCCCCATCCGCTACATCTGCCCCTGGCCTGCAGGCGGCTCCACCGACGCTGTCATCCGCGCCTTTGCCGAGAGTGCGGCCAAGTCGCTCAACCAGACCATCATCGTGGACAACAAACCCGGCGCCGGCGGCATGCTGGGCGCCAACGAACTGGTCAACGCCAAGCCTGACGGCTACACCGTCAGCCAATTGCCGCATGGCGTGTTCCGCATCCCGCACATGCAGAAGGCGCAGTTCGACACGCTCAAGGACTTCACCTGGATCGCCTGCCTCACCGGCTACACCTTCGGCCTGGTGGTGCCGGCCGATTCACCCATCAAGAGCATCAAGGACCTGGTGGACTACGCCAAAGCCAACCCCGAGAAGTTCACCTACGGCCACACCGGCAACGGCACGAGCCCGCACCTGGCGGTGGAAGAATTTGCGCAGCGCGCGGGCATCAAGCTGACGCCCGTGCCCTTCAAGGGCAATGCCGACAACATGCAGGCGATCTTGGGTGGCCACACCATGGGCGCCAGTGACGCCACCGGCTGGGGCCCGCACGTCGACGCCGGCAAGCTGCGCCTCTTGGCCACTTACGGCAGCAAGCGCACCAAGCGCTGGCCCAATGTGCCGACGCTGACTGAACTGGGCTACCAGACAGTCAGCGATTCGCCCTTCGGCGTCTGCGGCCCCAAGGGCATGGACCCCGCCGTCGTGCGCACGCTGCACGATGCTTTCAAGAAGACGCTGGAAGACCCGGCCGTGCTGAGCACACTGGACAAGTTTGACCAGTCGGTGATCTACATGGGCACCGAGGCCTACACCAAGTTTGCGCGCGAGACCTTTGCGGCCGAGAAGCTGACGATCGAAAGGCTGGGCATGGCGGGCAAGGGCTGAGACCATGACCCCTCCGATCGACCTCCGCTCGGACACCGTCACCCGCCCCACCGACGCCATGCGCGCGGCCATGGCCGCTGCCCCCGTCGGTGACGACCAGTACGGCGAAGACCCCAGCACCAATCGCCTGCAGGCGCGCATGGCGGACATGTTGGGGAAAGAAACCGCGCTGTGGCTGCCCACCGGCACGATGGCCAACCAGGTCGCCCTGCGCACGCTGACGCGGCCCGGTGACGAAGTGGTGGCCAGCCGCGAATCGCACGCCGCCTGGCATGAAGCGGGCGGCGCCGCAGCCAACGCGGGCGTGCAGATTCATGAGATCGGCCAGGGCGGCGTCTTCACGGCCGATGAACTGCGCGCGGCCACGAAGCCGCGCAACTTTGCGATCTTCCCGACGACGACGCTGGTGGAGATCGAGAACACCCACAACCGCGCCGGCGGTGTGGTGGTGCCGCAGACCCTGGTGCTGGACGTCTGCGCGGTGGCGCGTGAACTGGGCCTGGCGACCTTTCTGGACGGCGCGAGGCTGTGGAATGCCAGCGCGGCCACCGGTCTTGCGCTGCACACGTTGGCCGCCCCTTTTGATCTGGTCGCGGTGGCCTTCAGCAAGGGCCTGGGCGCGCCGGGTGGCTCGCTGTTGGCAGGGAGCCAAACGCTGATCGCCGCGGCCGACCGCCACCGCCGCCGCATGGGCGGTGCGATGCGCCAGAACGGCATCTTCAGCGCTGCCGCGCTGCATGCCATCGACCACCATGTGGCCCGCCTGCCGGAAGACCACGCCAACGCCCGGCTGCTGGCCGAAGCCCTGGTGGCCGGCGCGCCGGTGCAGCTGGATTTGCGCACGGTGCAGACCAACATCGTCGTCTTCCACCTGCCGCCCGGTGTGCCGCTGGACGCGCCGACGCTGAGTGCGCGGGCGCGCGACCGCGGCGTGCTCGTCAACGCCTTCGGCCCGCGCACCGTGCGCGCGGTGACGCACCTGGACGTGAGCCGCGCGCAGTGTGTGCATGCGGCGGCCGTGCTGGTGGGCTTGCTGGTGGACTTGCTGGCGGGATGATGTTGCCACCATTGAACTATCAATAATCAGGCAACGCCCGCTCTGTCTGGGCAGCAGGACCGCACCATGACCCACGGCATGCGCAAGGGTTTGACGTCGTACGGCGACGCCGACTTTTCGCTCTTCCTGCGCAAGGCCTTTGTCAAGGCCATGGGCCTGTCGGACGACGCATTGGCGCGCCCCATCGTCGGCATCGCCAACACCTTCAGCGACTACAACGCCTGCCATGGCAACGTGCCCAAGCTGGTGGAAGCCATCAAGCGCGGCGTGATGCTCGCGGGCGGGCTGCCGATGGAGTTCCCGACCATCTCGATCCACGAGTCCTTCGCCTACCCCACCAGCATGTTCCTGCGCAACCTGATGGCGATGGACACCGAAGAAATGCTGCGCGCGCAGCCGATGGATTCGGTGGTGCTGATCGGCGGCTGCGACAAGACCATTCCCGCGCAGATGATGGCGGCGGCCTCGGCCGATGTGCCCGCCGTCTTTGTGCCCGTGGGGCCCATGCTGGTGGGCCACCACAAGGGCCAGCAGCTGGGCGCCTGCACCGACTGCCGCCGCCTGTGGGGCGAATACCGCGGCGGCCGCATCGACGCCGTCGAGATCGAAGCCATCAACGAACGCCTGGCGCCCACCGCCGGCACCTGCATGGTCATGGGCACGGCCAGCACCATGGCCTGCATCATCGAAGTGATGGGCCTTGCGCTGCCGCGTTCTGCCGCCATTCCGGCCACCCACGCCGACCGGCTGCGCAGCGCCGAAGCCAGCGGCAAGCAGGCGGTGGCCATGGCCACCAGCGGCCACCCAAAGCCGAGCGAGGTGATGACGGCGGCGGCCTTCCGCAACGCCATCGTCATCCTGCAGGCCATCGGCGGATCGACGAACGGCCTCATTCACCTGACCGCCGCAGCCGGCCGCCTGGGTCTAACGATCGACCTGGCTGAAGTGGACCGCCTGGGCCGCGAGGTGCCCGTGCTGGTGGACTTGAAGCCCAGCGGCGCCCACTACATGGAGCACTTTCACTGGGCTGGCGGCGTGCCCCGGCTGCTGCACGAACTGCAGGGCCTGCTGGACCTGGACGCACCCACGGTGATGGGCGGCACCTTGCGTGACTACATGAATGGCGCCGAGATCGACCCTGGACAGACCGTCATCCGCCCGCGCGCGTCGCCCATCAGCGCGCAGGGCAGCATCGCCGTGTTGCGGGGCAACCTGGCGCCGCGCGGCGCGATCATCAAGCAGTCGGCTGCGTCACCCGCTTTGATGTGCCACACGGGCCGGGCGGTGGTGTTCGATTCGGTCGAGGACATGACGCTGCGCATCGACTCAGCCGACCTGGATGTCAAGGCTGACGACGTGCTGGTGCTGCGCAACGCCGGGCCCATTGGCGCGCCGGGCATGCCCGAAGCGGGCTACCTGCCGATCCCGCGCAAGCTGGGCATGCAGGGTGTGAAGGACATGGTGCGCCTGTCCGACGCCCGCATGAGCGGCACCGCGTTTGGCACCATCGTGCTGCACATGACGCCCGAAGCCGCCATCGGCGGGCCGCTGGCACTGGTGCGCAATGGCGATTCGATCCGGCTCGACGTGGCGCAACGCTGCATCGAACTGCTGGTGGATGAAGCCGAACTGGCGCAGCGCCGCGCCGCACTGCCCGCCGTGCCCGCCGGCGCCGCGCCGGTGCCCGACCGCGGCTACGCGGCCCTCTTCCACCGCTGCGTGCTGCAAGCCGACGAAGGCTGCGACTTCGACTTTCTGGTGCCCGGCCGTGGCGGCGCGGCGCGGCCAACGCCCTGACTGGCTGAGCCCGAGTGACCACTGCAAACCGCGCTGAAAACCGCACTAAAGACCGCGCTGCAAACCCACTGAAAAGGGTGACCCGATGAACCCATCCCGACTGCGCGGCGTGCTTGCCGCCACCGCAACCCCGATGCACCCGGACTTCACGCCTGACCCGCCGCGCCTGGCGATGCATTGCCGGGCCTTGGGGGCCAGGCGACAGCCGACGGCTTTGCCGGCTGCATCTCGGCCACTGTGAACCTGACCGCGCCGCACGCGCAAGCCGCGTGGGTCGCGCAAGGCACAAACGCGGGTGCTGCGGCCATGTGCAAGGCCAGCGACTTGCGGGCCTTGATCGCCGAGTACCCGCTGGCGGCCAACGTGAAGTCGGCGCTGGCTGCACCTTACCAAGACGAAGCGTGGTCGCGCGTCGCGTTGCCGCTGCGGCCGATGAGTGCAGACCAGGCTGCCGCGCTGGCCAGGGCGCTGGCCGATCGCGAATCAATGCCCTGGGTCGGCATTTGCAGCAGGGGTCGCGCTCAACCGCACCCTGCTTGCGCCTATCACCACCTCGTCGCCCGCACGGCACTTGCGCCCGCGCCGGGTGTCCACCTCGCCGTTGACACGCACCTCACCGCCGGCAATCAACACCTTGGCCGCGCCGCCGCTGCTGGCCAGGCCGGTGGCCTTGAGCAGCGCGTCGAGCGTGATGTGGTCGCCGCGCAGCGTGAAGTCTGTCGTCTCCATCAACGCGCTCCCAATCGCCACAGCGACGTCACTTCTTTCGCACGGGCCGCATGCAGCGGGTCTGATGCGTCGGACGCCTTCGGGTGCTTGGGCCGGATGTCCACGCGTCCCAGAACGTGCAAGCCGGCGCGGTCGATCGCGGCCAGCAATTCGGCACGTGCGCGCAGGCCCAGCTGCTCGGCCAGGTCCGACAGGATCAGCCAGCCTTCACCCCCGGGCAGCAGATGCGCGGCAAGCCCCGAAAGAAAGCCCAGCAGCATGCGGCTGCCTTCGTCGTAGATCGCTCGTTCGATCGGCGAGCCGGCGCGCGCGGGCAGCCAGGGCGGGTTGCACACGATCAGCGCGGCGCGGCCTTCGGGGAAGAGGTCGGTGGCGAGCAGTTGCACTTGCGCTGCCACTTCGAGCCGCTCGAAGTTTTCCGCCGCGCAGGCCAGCGCGCGGGCATCCACTTCCGTCGCCACCACACGCTGCACGCCACGCTTGGCCAGCACGGCGGCCAGTACCCCGGTGCCGGTGCCAATGTCGAAGGCCAGTGACTCTGCACCGGCGGGCAAGGCCGTGTGCGCCACCAGGTCCACGTACTCACCGCGCACGGGCGAAAACACGCCGTAGTGCGCGTGGATGCGGTTGTCGGGCGCGGGGCCCAGCGCGGCGAAGGGCACACCTTTCTTGCGCCACTCGAATGCGCTGACGACACCCAGCAGTTCGCGCAGCGACACCACCGATGGTTCATCGCCGGCAGCGCCCCAGGCCTGCGCGCAAGCCAGCCGCACATCGGGCGCACGGCGCAGCGGGATGCTGCCGTCAGCGTCCAGCGGGATCAGCACCTGCGCCAGCACCCGCGCGCGTTGCGACTGGGCCTGGCGGTGGCGGTGAAAGGCGGCGCCGGGAGTGCTGTCCACCGGCGCAGCCGACGAAGCCGATGCAGCCGATCCACGCGACTTGCGGCGCGGCACATGGTCGATGCGCCTTTCCAGCGCCAGCAGCAACTGGCGCGCGTTGTGGAAGTCGCCGCGCCACAAGAGGCCGGTGCCTTCGCAGGCCAGGCGGTAGGCGCTGTCGGCCGTCGTGGTGTCGTCGGCCAGCAGCACCTTGCGCGGCGCGGGCGTGCCGCGCTCGCAGCGCCACAGGGCTGAACAGGGCTGCTCGGATTCGGTCCATTCGATGCGAGGTGCTGCCGTGGCAAGGTCTTCCAGTGTCGATGTCATAGGGCTAGCGTAACGCGCTGAAGCGCGGCGCCCCCCACCTGACGCTTTCGGCCACGGCCAGCCCGAGCCCGGTGCCCGCGCAGGATCTCTTCACCTACACGATCATCGTGCAGAACGTGGCCGTGATGGGCGGGATCTGCAACTACGACCCGGTGGCGATGCGCTTCATCTGCTTGCAGGTGCCCGTCAGCGCCAACGCATCTGCCGTGACGGTCAACACCACCCTGCCGCCGGGGGTGCAGTTCATCTCGCCCAGCGCCGACAGTGGCTTCGCCTGCGCGGCGACCGGTGGCAGCACGGTGAGCTGCACGAACGGCGCCATCCTGGCCGGCGGCACGGCGCTGATCCGCCTGACGGTGCGCGCATCCAGCGCCCAGGGCAACATCACCGCCGCCTTTGCCGTCGGCTCGCCCTTCGTCGACCGCGACCCCAGCAACAACAGCGCATCGCTCACCATCGCCGTCGGCCCGCCCAACCCCAACAAGCCCGACTTGTGGGCCAATGGCACGTCCACGCCCAACCCCTTCAAGGCCTGGGAGACGGTACGCTTCGATCTCTTTATCCACAACAGCGGCCCGGCACCGGTCAGCAACATGACCTTCCGCTTCTACACCAACCTGCCGGCCGGTCTGGCGGCGCTCAGTGTCAACTCGGGCTTCAGCTGCCGGGGCCTGTCTGGTCATGGCCAGGCACTGGAAGTGGAATGCACCGGCGGCAACATCGCGGGCTGGAGTTCGGGCTTCATGTCGGTGCAGGTAAAGCTGGCGAACAACTTCACGCCGGCCGGTACGCCGTTGACGCTGTATGGCTACCTGGACACGGCGCAGACCCACGACGAGTTGAACGAGAAGAACAACAGCTTCACACTGGTGTCGTTCGTCTCGCCTTGATCGAGAACTTCAGTGCACCAGCGTCGGCGTGTGCCCCACCACCGCCAGCGCCCTGGGTGCCACGCCGCCCGCACGCCGGGCGGCCCATTCCTGCAGCGCGGCCAGTGGCACGGGTTTGCTCATGTGGTAACCCTGCGCTTCGTCGCAGCCCATTTCCGTCAAGCGCTGCAGGATGGCGGCGCTTTCCACGCCTTCGGCCACCACCGTCAGGCCCAGGTTGTGGGCCAGGTCGATGGTGCTGCGCACGATCATCGCGTCGCCGCGTTCCGCGTCGGCATCCACCAGGCCCATGACGAAGCTCTTGTCGATCTTCAGTTCTTGCACCGGCAGGCGTTGCAGGTAGGCGAGTGAGGAGTAGCCGGTGCCGAAGTCGTCGATCGACAGCTTGTAGCCGCGCTGCGCCAGCCGGTTCAGCGTCGCTTCGGCGCGCTCTGGGTCGTCCATGATCGCGCTCTCGGTGATCTCAAGGCAGAAGGACTCGGCACGTGCCTGGTGGCGCAGCAGCAGCAGTTCCAGCTTGTCGGGCAGTTCCAGGTCCAGCAGGTCGCGCGTGGACAGGTTCAGCGACAGCCGCTGGATGCCCATCGCCGCCAGCGCCGGTTGCTGGCGTGCGGCTTCTTCAAACACCCACAGGGTCAGCTGGCGCACGTAGCCCGTCTGCTCGGCGAAGGGGATGAAATCCATCGGCGGCACCAGGCCGCGCACCGGGTGCTGCCAGCGCACCAATGCCTCGGCGCCGCACAGTGAGCCGTCGGCCAGCGACAACTTGGGCTGCAGGAACAGGCGCAGTTCGTTGTTCTCCACCGCGTGGCGCAGCTCCGACAGCAGCGACAGCGTCTGCGCGCTGCCGCTGTCCAGCGCCGGCTCGTAGAGCTGCGCGCCAGCGGTGCGGCGCTTGGCGGCGTACATCGCCACTTCGGCATGGCTCAGCAGCACGTCGGCCTCAGCAGCATGGCCGGGCCAACAGGCAATGCCGAGGCCGGCGCTCAAGTCCACGCGCTGGTCGTCCAGCGTCAGCGGCGTCTCGAATGCTGTGGCGATGCGCTGTGCCACGGCCATCGCCAAGCTGGCGTCGGCGCCGGGCAGCAGCAGCGCAAATTCATCACCTCCTAGACGCGCCACCAGGTCGCCCGGGCGCAGCGCCTGCTGCAGCCTTTCGGCCACGCCTTGCAGCAGGCGGTCACCGAAGGCATAACCGAGCACGTCGTTGACGTGTTTGAAGCGGTCCAGGTCCAGCATCACCACCGCCAGCGGTTCGCTGCGCTGCGTGGCGGCCAGCACGGCGTCGCGAAACTGCAGGCGGTTGGGCAGCCCGGTGAGGCGGTCCCAGTAGGCCAGCTTGCGGATTTCCAGCTGCTGCTGGCCGACGTTCTGGCGCATGTGTTCGAAGGCCTTGGCCAGCTCGCCAAATTCGTCTTCGCGGCCGGTGTGGAGCAGCGCGGTTTCATAGTCGCCACGGCCCAGCCTTTCGCTGGCGTGCACCAGCGACACCAGCGGCCGCGTCATCAGCCGCGCCGTCCAGTTGCTGAGCAGGCCAAAGAGCAAGAGCCCCAGCACAGTGATGGCCGCCAGCGTGAGTTGCAGCGCCCTGAAAGGCGCCACCGCCTTGTCGAGCGAGCCCGACAGTCGCAGCACCACGGGCGTGCCGGGGCCGGTCGTCACGACCACGTTGCGCACGCGGTGCGGGGCGCCGGCCAGCAGCACGTCGCTCATCACGTTGTTCGGGGCATTCATGCCATTCAGTCCACTCTGGCCACTCGTGCCACTCGGGCCGTCACCCGCCGTGTCGTCAAACACCGCCAGTGTGGCCGGTTGCAGGGCTGCCGGCAGGCTGCTGTGCAGCACCACGGCGGGCGCGCCGGCAGGGCGCAGCACCAGCGTGGCGTCCAGGCCAGCCACGGCCTGCAAGTCGTCGGTGACACTGCGATCCAGCTCAAAGCCCATCAGCACCCAGCCGATGAGCAATGGCGCACGCATCGGCACCATCACAAACTGATAGGGCTTGCCGGCCACCACCGCCACCAGGCTGCCGCGCTGCGTCAGGCGTGGCGCCAGATCAGCCACCGTCCGCCGCAGGGCGGGCGCTTCACCACCCGACTGGGCGCGCACGGCCAGGCCCGTGTCCAGCAAGGCGGTGAAGGCGGCGCCGATGCGGGCACCGTGGTTGTCCAGTGCAGACCCGATGGTGTCGCCGTCGTTGCTGCCCACCGCCGAGCGGAAGCCGTAGTCGGCTGCCAGCAATGCCGCACCCTGGCCGAGCTTGTTGGCGCGCTGCTCCAGCAGCCGCGCCCAGATGCGTTCGCCCACCACCAGCTCTTCGCCCAGTGCCGCGCGCGCGTTGCGGGTGATGCCGGTCTGGATGGCGGCAAAGCCCAGCAGTTGCACGGCCAGCAGCAGCAGCAGCGACAGTGCGGCGATGCGCGTGGACAGGCGCCACGCGCGCACGCCACTCACCATGGCCGCCAGTGCGCCCGCGCCGGGCAGTGGCGGCTTCAAGGCTGGGCTCCCCCCAGGCGCACCGCCACCTGCTGGTTGGCCGGTCCGACTTGCAAGGCCTGATCGGCAGCCGGCGCGCCGGGCGGCAGCGAGGGGTGCCAACTGCGCAGGCGGTAGCTGCCCGCAGGCACCTGCGGCCAGGCGACGCGGCCGTCGGCGCCGCTCTGGCCGTACCAGGGCGTTTCGACGATCACGACCCAGGCGGCCATGTTGTCGTGGATGTTGCAGCCGAGCACCGCAATGCCGGGCTGGTCAAACACCACCGGCGCGGCAGGGGTGCCCACATAGAGCTTGATTTCCAGCTTCTTCGCGGCTGAAAAGGAATAGACGTGGTGGCGCACCGTGTCGCGGTTCGGGAAGCTCACGGCCGTGCCCACCGGCACCACCGTCACTTGCGGCACAAACTGGCGGTCGGCCTGCGCGATCTCGGTCCCCGGCGCCGGCTTCGAAGCGGCCTTGGCTTCACGCGATTCCAGGAACACCACCGCGTTGGCCAGCGGCTTGCCGGCCGCGTCGGTGACGCGCACCTCCACCGCGCCGGCCCAGCCCGCCGTGGCCGTCACGAGGCCGCAGACCGGCCCGCAGACAGCTGCAAAGGCCCGCCCGCGGAGCCCGGCACGGTTGCGGCGCGGTGTCACGGCACGATCGCCATGCCCCACAGGCCACGGCCTTCCCCGACGGTGCCGATCAGCGTGGCGCGGCCGGTGGCCAGGTCCACGCTGTGCAGGCGCGTGCGGCTGCCGCTGCGCAGTGCAGCGAGGGCGGCGTTGTTGATGTCGGCAATGTCGAAGGCGGCGTCGTCCAGTGCGCCAGCACGCAATGGGCCCACGGCCGTCAGCGCACCCGTGTTGGGCGACACCACGGGCAACGCGCCTTCGCGTGAGCCTTGCACCATCAGCATGCCGCTGGCCAGGTCGATGGCGAAGTTGGTGGTCAGCTTGCCGTCCTGCTTGTTGTAGCTGTAGGCCGCAGCGGCGATGCGAACTGCTGTTGCCGCACCGGCCGCACCCGCCGCACCCGCCAGATAAAGGGGCGGGTCGGTGGCCGCCACGGCGCCGGTGTCGGGGTGCAGGCGCAGGTTCTGGCCACTGTCGCCGGCGACGCGGATGCGGTCGGCCACGGGGTTGAAATCGACGCCGAAGTGCTGGCCGCTCAACACCACCGGCGCGCCGCTGCCGACGCGGCTGAGCTGCGCGGTGTCGGCATCCAGCGTGTAGGCCCTGCCGCCTGCGGACACGGCGTACAGCACACCACGGGCGACGCGGTAATCGATGCCGATCAGCCGGTCGCCCGGCTCCAGACCGCGCAGCGGCGTGCGCTGCAGGATGCGCTGCGGCTGACCGGCGTTGAAGCGGATGAGTTCGGCCGCGTCGGTCACCGCGACCACGGTTTCGCTGCGCAGCGGGCCCAACGCTTCGGGTGCGGGTGCGGTCACGCAGCCCGTGGTCAGGGCCAGGGTCAGGCCCAGGCTCAAGCTCAGGCTCAGACGTGCGGCCATGCGGCCGGGGGTCGGGAAGGTCATGGTCGGTCAATTCCGGGGAGAGAGGTTCAGCACTCAGCGCACGGTCAGTGGGCCGCCCCAGGGCTATCGACGCCGCGCAGGCAAAGTTGAGCGCAAAGTGCCCCGGCTATCCCGTGCAAATCCTCGTCGCCACGGCCGCGCTCAGGGCCACAGCACCACCGCCCACACCACGGCCGTGAAGGCCAGGCACAGCATCACGGCGGCGCTGCCCAGGTCCTTGGCACGGCCCAGCAGCGGGTGCTGCTCCACCGACAGCGCATCGGCCAGCGCCTCGACTGCTGAATTCAGCAATTCCACCACCCACACCGCCACCACGCTGCCGGCCATCATCAACGCCTGCCAGCGGCCCGGTGCCAGCCAGGGCACCAGCAGCAGCATCGGCACGCCCAGCGCCAGTTCCTGGCGAAAGGCGGCCTCGTGGCGGACGGCTGCGCGCAGACCGGCCAGCGAATAGCCCATCGCGCGCCACACCCGCTGCAGACCGCCACGGCTCTTGAACGCCGATTCGACTGCGGGTTCCGGTGGGGGGTTGATGTCGGGCATGGTGTGGCTGTGGATGCGGAGGTGTGTGCGGATGTGAATACGGACGCAAAGCCGTGATCGCTGCGGCGGCGCGATTGTCGCTGCGCAACGGCCTTTAGCCCGGCGGCCGGCGTGTGCTGCAATTGCGCCATGCTTTTCATCACCAAACCCGTAGACCGCTTCCGCATTCCGGCCACTGTGGAAGCGCTGGTGGCCGTTGCCAGCCTGTTCTGGGCCTTCACGGCCAACCAGCTCTTCCTGTCGGCGGCGCTGAAAGACCGCGTGCTGTCCGCACCCGCCACCTGGGGCTTTGCGCTGGCGCTGCTGGTGATGCTGGCGGCGCTGCATTTCGTGCTGCTGGCGCTGGTCAGCAACCGCTGGACGGTGAAGCCGCTGCTGGCGCTCTTGATCACCGGCACCGCCTTCGCCACCTACTTCATGCAGACATTCGGCGTCTATCTGGACCCGACCATGATGCGCAACATGCTGCACACCGACGTCGCCGAAGCGCGCGAACTGTTCAGCTGGAGCCTGCTGCCGCACCTGCTGCTGCACGCCGTGCTGCCGCTGCTGCTGCTGTGGCGCGTGCGCGTGGTGCGCCATGGCCTGGCGCGGTCGGCCATCGTGCGGTTTGGCGCGCTGGTGCTGGCCTTGGTGCTGCTGGTGGGCGCGCTGGTGATGGTGTTCCAGGCCTTCGCGTCGATGATGCGCAATCACAAGGACATGCGCTATCTGGTGACGCCGGGGAACTACCTGTGGTCGATCAGCGCCGTCGCGGCGGCGCAGGCCAAGGGCGCCGCCAAGCCGCGTCAGGCGATCGGGCTGGACGCCACGCCGGGCCCGCGCATGGCGGCCCGCGCCGAGGCCAAGGACGGCGTGGCGGCCAAGCCCCTGCTGCTGGTGCTGGTGGTGGGCGAAACCGCGCGTGCCGCCAACTGGGGGCTCAACGGCTACAGCCGCCAGACCACACCCGAACTGGCGAAACTGCCGGTCATCAACTTCCCCAATGTCGGCGCCTGCGGCACCAACACCGAAGTCTCGCTGCCCTGCATGTTTGCGGCGGTGGGCCGGCGCGACTACGACGAAGAGCGCATCCGCGGCAGCCAGTCACTGCTGCACGTGCTGGCGCGCGCCGGCGTGGCGGTGCACTGGCGCGACAACCAGTCCGGCTGCAAGGGTGTCTGCGAAGGCCTGCCGCAGGACGCGGTGGTCGCGCTCAACCCGCCCGGCCTTTGCGCCAATGGCCGCTGCATGGACGAAGGTCTGCTGGCGGGCCTGGTGGCGTGGCTGGGCAACGCGGCAGGGGCCCCGCAAGGGAATGCGCAAGGCAATGCACAAGCCGATGCACAAGCCGGTGCACCTGGCAGAGCGGGCGGCACGCGCCTGCTGGTGCTGCACCAACTGGGCAACCACGGGCCTTCGTACTTCCGCCGCTACCCACCTGCCTTTGCGCGCTTCAAGCCGGCCTGTGAGCAGGACGACCTGCAAAAGTGCAGCCGCGAAGAAATCGTCAACGCCTACGACAACGCACTGCTCTACACCGACCACGTGCTGGCCAGCCTCATCGGCAGGCTGCAGGCAGCTTCCGCCACCGTGGATTCGGCCGTGTTCTACGTGTCGGACCACGGCGAATCGCTGGGCGAAAACAACCTCTACCTGCACGGCCTGCCGTATGCGATTGCACCAGATCTGCAAAAGCGCGTGCCGATGATCATGTGGTTTTCGCCCGGCGCCGCGGCCAACATCGGCATCGACACCGCGTGCCTGCAAAAACGCGCGCAGGCACCCGCCGCGCACGACCATCTTTTTCACACGGTGCTGACCCTGCTGGACGTGAAGACCACGCTGCATGAAGCCGCCTGGGACCTGGCCCAGGGCTGCCGCACACCGCCGGCCCCGCCATGACGGCTGCGGCACAAGGCCACGCGCATGGCCACGAACACGGCCGCGGCAAGCGCGACGCGCTCGTCACCCTGGTGGCGCTGGCCGCACTGCTGCTGTGGGACCTGTCGGGCCTGGACCTGCCTGCGGCGCGCTTCTTTGGCGACCTGCACGGCTTTGCCTGGACCCACACCTTCTTCCTGAGCCGCGTGGTGCACGACGGCGGTCGCCTGCTGGCCTGGGTGCTGCTGGCCGCGCTGGTGGTCACGGCTTTGCGACCAGCCGATGCGGGACGTGCCCCCAGCCGCGCCGCGCGCTGGCGCTGGATCGGCGTCATCCTGCTGTGCGTGCTGGCGGTGCCGGCCATCAAGCGCCTGTCGGCCACCAGCTGCCCGTGGGACCTGATTGAGTTCGGTGGCGTGGCGCAGCACCTGTCGCATTGGCGCTGGGGCGTGCCCGATGGCGGCAGCGGGCACTGCTTCCCTTCGGGCCACGCGGTGGCGGCATTCGGTTTCTTCGGTCTGCACTTTCTGTGGCGCGACATCAACCCCCGCCGCGCCCGGCTGTGGCTGGTGATGGTGCTGGTGACGGGCGCGCTCTTCGGCATGGCGCAGCTGGCACGCGGCGCGCACTTTCCCAGCCACACCCTGTGGTCGGCCTGGCTGTGCTGGGCGATCTGCGCCGGCGCCGACGCGCTGATGCGGCTGCAGCACAATGCCCAGCGCCTTCAAGGAACACCGCCATGAGCATCACGATGAGCATACCCAGCGACCCCGCCTGGAAGCACGACGGCGTGCGTGTCGTGCCCGCCAACCAGCTCGACGCCAACACCGCGCAAACCCCGGGCATGGACCGCCAGGCTGCCATCAACTTTGCGCGCGTGGGCGCGCAGAAGCTGTGGGCCGGAACGGTGCACATCCACGCCGGCGCCAAGACCGGCGCCCACCACCACGGCGCGCTGGAAAGCGTGATCTACATCGTCAAGGGCCGCGCCCGCATGCGCTGGGGCGACGCGCTCGAATTCACCGCCGAAGCCGGCCCGGGCGACTTCATCTACGTGCCGCCTTTTGTGCCGCACCAGGAGATCAACGCCAGCCCCACCGAGACCCTGGAATGTGTGCTGTGCCGCAGCGACGGCGAAGCGGTGGCGGTCAACCTCGACATCACGCCCGTCGAGGCTCCCGACACCGTGCACTGGGTGGACCCCACGCACCCGGCTCCCGCACCCACACCCACAGCCACACCCACACCCACGCCATCTTGAACGCCGGATGACGACAAGCCTGGACCCCAGAGTCCTGCTGCTGGCGCTGTACGACGCCGCCGTGCAGCGTGCCCTGCCCGCCCACAACACTGCCGCCTTCCTGCCGCCACCACCCAAAGGGCGAACCGTGGTGCTGGGCGCTGGCAAAGCCGGCGGCGCGATGGCCGCGGCGGTGGACGCGCTGTGGCCTCGGCACGCGCCGCTCAGCGGCCTGGTGGTGACGCGCTACGACCACGTGCCGCCGGCCTACAAGGCCATCCTGCAGGAAAACGCTGGCCGCATAGACGTCGTCGAGGCCGCACACCCGGTGCCCGATGAAGCCGGGGTGCGCGCAGCCCAGCGCGTCGTGCAATTGACGCAGGGGCTGACAGCCGACGACCTGGTGCTGTGTCTCATCTCCGGCGGCGGTTCGGCGCTGCTGTCGATGCCGGCCGCGGGCCTGACGCTGGCCGACAAACAGGCCATCAACAAGGCGCTGCTGAAGAGCGGCGCGGCCATCGACGAGATGAACTGCGTGCGCAAGCACCTGAGCGCCATCAAGGGCGGCCGCCTGGCCGCGCTGTGCGCACCGGCGCGGGTGGTCACGCTCTTGATCAGCGACGTGCCCGGCGACGCGCCCGAAGTCATCGCCAGCGGCCCCACCGTGCCCGACGCCAGCACCTGCGCCGACGCGCTGGCGATCTGCAAGCGCTACGCCATCGACCTGCCCGCCGCGGCGCGCGCCGGCTTGGAAAGCGGCGCCTTCGAGACGCCGAAACCCGGCGACGCCGTGTTTGCCGGCCACCAGATCCACATGACCGCCACGCCGCAGCAGAGCCTGGAAGCGGCGGCCGACGTGGCCCGCGCGGCCGGCATCGAAGCCCACATCCTCAGCGACGAGATGGAAGGCGAAAGCCGCGAAGTCGGCAAGATGCAGGCCGCCCTGGCCCGCGCCGTGGCGCGGCGCAGCGCACCCTTTGCACGGCCGTGCGTCATCTTGTCGGGCGGCGAGACCACGGTGACCGTGAAGAACAAGTCAGGCCGTGGCGGCCGGGCCACCGAATTCCTGCTCGGCTGCGCCATCGCGCTGCAGGGTGAGCCGGGCGTGCACGTGCTGGCGGCGGACACCGACGGCATCGACGGCATCGAGGACAACGCCGGCGCCATCGTCACGCCCAGCACGCTGGCGCGTGCACTGTCGCAAGGCATGAAAGCGGCCGACTTCCTGGACCGCAACGACGCCTACAACTTCTTCAAGCCGCTGGGGGACCTGGTGACGCCAGGCCCGACGTTCACGAACGTGAATGACTTTCGCGCGCTGCTGATCGTGTAGCCGGAAGGTCCGGCAGCGGCTGGTGCACTCCCAACATGCGCTCGGCCGCGTCGTCCGCCAGCGGGACGCCCAGGGCGTGTGCCACCGCCACCACTTCCTCGAAGCCGCGCCGTGCCAGCGGAATGATGTCGGGGTCGTGATAGATGTACCCGGCGGGCAGGCCAATGAGACTGGTCAGCGCCGCATTGGTGGCGAGGCCGACGAACTTGGCCCGCTGGGCGGTGCGGATGTCGGGCACGACTTCCGCACCGAAGCCTGCCGCCAGGCATACATCGCAGAAGGCGATGGCACGGGCACTCAGGCTGCCATCGGGCTCACCGAAGCGCAGGCTCGACATCGTGGAGGTGTAGCGGATCACGCCCGGTGCGGTGATCACACCGGACACCATCGCCAGGCCGCCCAGCACGTGGCCGGCACCCAGCACCGCGCCAATGCGGTCCTGGTGATCGACACCGTTGAGCACCGACACCACCGTGGCACCAGCGTCCACCAGCGGTTTGAGAGAAGCGGCGGCGGCCTCGATGTCATAGGCCTTCACGGCAAACAGCATCACGTCGCAGGGACCGGCCTGGCCGGGCTCGGCCACGAAGCGGGCGTTCGTGACCTGCAGCGGGCCTTTCGGTGTCTCCAGCGTCAGGCCCTTGCTCTGCATGGCCTGCAGGTGATCACCGCGTGCAATGAAAGTGACGTCCTGCCCACTGATTGCCAGCAGGCCGCCGAAGTAGCCGCCGACAGCGCCGGTGCCCATGATTGCAATTCGCATTGGATGCCCTGGCATGCCTGAAGAGGCCACTCTTCAACATCGGCTGTCAGGTCAGCCGCCAGGTCAGACCATCAACACCTTCACATCCGGCCAACCCATCAGCTTCAACACGAAATAGACAACCGCCGCCTCGCCGGGGTCGTCGGCGATGCACACCACCTCGGCATAACGCGGCACGCCGGCCTTGGTGAGGATGCTGAGCAGGTCCTTGGCGGCCTTGGGCCTGCCGTCGCTGTTCAGCAGTTGCTGGTAGGCCAGGTGGACCCACTTGCCGTCGGGCACGGCGGCGGGCGGCTGGGTGCCGGCAGCGATGTAAATCCTGGGGTAGACGGGCCCCGACGCCTGAACGCCCGCACGCGGGCCCACCTGGGGCTGGACGCGGTAGCTGGCCACCGGCACCGCCATGTCCTGCGGCGACTGTCGTGGCCCCACCGTGGTTGGCTGCTTGACCAACGGGAAGCCGGCCAGGCCCCAGTCATCCGTCGATTCCATCAGCAGCGACACCCGTTTCTGGCCCAATCGTTCCAGCGCCAGGAAGGCGAGCGCGGCGCGCGGGTTCAGGCCGCCGTCGGACACCACCACGGCCTCATGGCTGTCGTTGACGCCAGCCGCACCCAGCAGGCTGGCCAACTGCGCCAGTTGCGCCGGCTGCTGCAGATGGGCCTTGAAGATCTCGGCCGGCAGGTTCAACGCGTACGGCAGGTGTCCCTGACCGTAGGCGTTAGGGTCACGGACGTCGATCAGGCTCAGCTGCGCCAGCCCGAAGGCGCGCAGCATGCCGCCGTTCCAGCCTTGCAGCCAGTGCATGCCGCGCTTCAGGTGCGGGCTGTTGTAGGTCCAGAAGGGCAGTTCGCGGTCGTCCATCAGCCACTCGCGCTGCGACTCGTTGTACAGCTTGACCTTCGGGTAGCCGGCCAGGAAACGCAGCGCGAAGTAGGGCACGGCCGCAGCACCACCGCCGCCGCAATGTGCATGCACGGTCATGTCGGGCTGGATGCCCAGATAGTGGGCCATGCGGCGGATCTCGGCTGCTGGCTTGAAGGTCTTGTCGGCGTTGAAGAAGTCCTCGGCCGGCAACGACACCGCGCTCGGCACGTGGCCGGCGCGGTCGAAGAACTTGGCCTGGCCATAGTGATAGGCGGGTTCCAGCGCATCGACCAGCACGTTGCGGCGCGGGTCGCCCGAAGCGACCAGGAATTCGTCCAGCCGCACGCGGGCTTCCTCGCGCAGCGTGACGATACGGAAGCTGCCGGGTGGCGGGGGCGGCGTGCGCTCCGCCGTGACCGCGCCACCCGCGGCCAACCAGGCGGCCATCCCGCCGTCCAGCAGGAACAGGTTCTCGGCCGCCAGGCCCAGGTAGTAGAGGTCGAAGAACAGACGTGGGGCCATGTAGGCGCCGCCCTGGTCCATGACGACGATCTTTCGGCCAGGGCTCACACCCCAGCGCTGCAGTCGCTGCTCCATGGCCGCCGGTGGCATCTCGCGGCCGGCGTAGGCGAAGACATCGACGTGGACGGCACCCGCGATGTGCTTCACTGCGTGCAGCGGTGCGGGCGATGCGTCCAGCAGCAGCACATCGCCCGCGGCCAGCGCGGCCTGCAGCCACTGTGGGGTGACGAGGCGGCCGCTGTCGGCAGCGGACGCGGGTTGCAGAAAGAAGAGACCGGCAAGCCCGGCGGCAATCAACAACGCCCAACGGCGCAAGGTCTGGGTCACGGTGGTCTCCCGAATGAGGTGGCAACTTCTGGACCGGCTACTCTGCGCCGGGCGGTGTGCCTGCACCAGCCGCGGCCGACGGGCCGCGTTCCGCAGTCCTCCGGGCGCGGCAGTGGCGGACAGGGCGCGGGAGGGGGTGCATCGGCTGCGGCTACCAGACCTGGATCTTTCCGGGTGGGCACGGCTTTGCGCTGCTGGGCGTGCGTGGGCAGTCCGTCTATGTCAACCCGTCACTGCGCCTGGTGATGGTGCGGCTTAGATCACCGCAATGTCGATCTTTGTCATCTCCATCATCGCCTCGAACGCACGTTTGGCTGCTGCAGGGTCGGGGTCGGTGATGGCGGCAATGAGGGCACGCGGCGTGATCTGCCACGACAGCCCCCACTTGTCCTTGCACCAGCCGCAGGCGCTTTCCTGGCCGCCATGGCCCACAAGCGCGCTCCACAGGCGGTCGGTTTCGGCCTGGTCGCAGTCGCCACCTGAAAAGAAAAGGCTTCGCTGTGCTTGAACATCGGGCCACCGTTCAGGCCCACACAAGGTATGGGCACTTGGGCTCCGGCGCTTTCGCCAAGCTGCCAAAAGCACTGCCACGCTTTCGGCGGTGTCTCGCGTTGTGTCGATCTCAAAGTCGTAGTGACAGAGAGCATGCGTGGTCTCGTAGTCTTGGCGGGCTTCGCCTGCTCTTCTATCTCCGCGTTGCCTCTCTCTTCGTTCGAGTTCTGGGAGTGGGCAATGAACCCCGACGAAAAACACGTCAAATGGCGCCAGAAGATCCTTCAGCCGCTCCATCCATTCCTTCGTTTCCACTATGTGCTCGACGATCAGATTGTTGCCACTCGCGGCCAAGCTCGGGATGCTTCTATGGAACCCCTCAAAGAACGCCGGCCGTAAGTTGGCCCATGGAAACTCCCCAGAGTCGATGCGCTTTCGGGGAAGGATGTCAGATCCCAGGAGATGATCGATCGAGTAGTGCCAAAACGCCTCATCGAGGTTCGCTTGCAGCGCGCTGGAGAGCGTTGACTTACCCGAGCTGGAGGCCCCGTTTAGCAGGATGATCTTCCCAAACGCTTGGTTCATAGGGTGAGGTGTTGCGTGCTGGCGCGGGCGGCTGCGGCGGCTGGCGATTGCGACGCCTAGCCAAGGTCACACCCGCAGCGCCTTGTACGGCGACCACCAGATGACTGCGGTTGAACCACTTCCTTCTGGCCACGATATCCCGTGGCAGCTGGTACAGCCGGAAGGCCGACATTGCGAGGACGAAAGGAAAGAAGAGGATCGCGACGACCGTGATCATGTGCGACCTTACGTTTGACATGAGCGGTGGCCGAAAGGGCGCGAGGCTGCCTTTGAAACGTCCGCTCGATGGAAGGGTTGGGTCTCAAGTCGAAGGCTCAGCGGGACGATTCTCTGCAAACAGGCGGCGAGTGCCTCGCTCGAAGTCCCGTTTTCAGCGTGCTCATCATGGCCCGCCACTCGAATCGATCAGGGGCTCGCCGGGTGGTGTTCCTGCAGGAATGCCGGAGTTCTAGCCCAAGCATCGTCGGCATCTTGCTTTGGATAGGTGGCGAGCGATGGGGCTTCCAGGTTGACTCCATGCTCCGCCTCGGGATACACAACAAGCTGGAACGGAACGGTCTTCGGCTCTTGTTCCAGCGCCCGCATCGTTTCGAGCAAACAACAGTTCGAGTATCGATCCAGTGCTCCGGCGAAAACCAGCGCCGGGGCTTGCATTGCCGACGCAAATTGCTTCAATTGCGATGACGCAAACCAAAGTGCCGGGTAGTACAGGACGATGGCAGAGACCTGCTCCTTGAGCGGTGCGCCATGACCGAGAACGCCAATCCCGCCGACCGAGAAACCTACGAGGGCGACTTTGCCGGCGATCGTGCGGTCCGCCGACTGCGCATCGGACCTGACTCGTCGAAGGTTCGCAACGCCAGGGCCGGGCTTGCCTGGTCTCGAGATGTCGTTGCCGTTGACAAGCACGACGCAGTAGCCCTGCTCTGCCAACTTGGCGCTGTAGTTTCGATACAGCGCAGGGCCGGACTGCCCCTGACGGCAATGACGATGGAACCTTTGCCCGAGGCGGGCGCGAAGATTTCGCGCTCCGGCGACTGCGCTTGGGCGAAGGCCGCACACAGGGATGCGATCGAAAGCAAGAGCTTCCGAGAACGGCGCAGACGCGACGCCTGGATGACTTCACGCACGCGAACTTCAGCTATCGATTTCATAAGTCAGTGCAGCTGATGTCAGTCTTTGAGATCGCATTCGAACAGCTGAGTTGAGTGCCGCAATGCCGGCTCATCTGGGTTGGGCCACCGCCGCCAGCTCCGGGTCCTCGAACACGATCTCACCATCCACCAGCGTCAGCAGGCTTCTGGTGGCCGGCAGCACCGGTGTCGGCACCGTCAGGATGTCGTGTGACAGCACGGCCAGGTCGGCTGCCATGCCCGGCATGACCCGGCCCTTGCTGCGCTCCTGGCGCTCGGCATGGGCGGCGCCGGCGGTGTAAGCCAGCAAGGCCTGCTCGCGCGAAAGCGCCTCGCCGCGGGACGCGGCATAGGTGCTGGCCAGCATGATGTTGAGGAAGGGGTTGGTTTCATCGCCGCCGCCGTCCGACCCCAACGCCAGGGGCACGCCCGCTGCCAGCAGGCTCCTGAGCATCGAATGGGGATCGCCCGGCCGGCGCGGGGCGCCGGGTGGCGGAAAGTGCGTCGGGTTCTGGATCACGACGATCCCGAGCCGAGCAGCTTTGGCCAAGGTATCGGCTCGAATCCCGTCGCCGTGCTCGATGCGAACCCGCATCTGCTTCCACACCGACGGCGGCGCAAGGGTTTCCATCATCGAGAACACGCGGTCGGTCTCGGCGTCGCCGACCACATGCAGCGCCAATTGCTCGGGCCTGCGCAAGGCCGTTTGCAGGATCTCGCGCAGCTGTTCGTCGGCATGGTTCGAGCGGCCGCGCCACCCCGGCCGGCCGGCGTAGGGCTCACGCTTGAGCGCGTTCTGTTCGATGGGGGTGCCGTCCAGCATCCACTTCGGGCCATTGATGCGCACGCGGGCGGGCAGCTTCTTCGGTGCGGCGTCCATCGCGGCCCAGGCGCCGGCGATGCTCGTCACCACCCCAGGGGCCCAAGAGTAGATCGTCCACTTCTGCGGGGTGTTCGCCAGTGCAAGTGTTGCAACCGTGACTTCGAGCGAATGTCCGCTGTTCATCTGGTGGATGCTGGTGACGCCCCAACGCGCATAGCGCTGCGCAGCGCTGTTGACGATTGCCGTGTGCCCCCAGAAGCCGCGCAACAGCACGGGTCTGTCGGGCGCTGATCCAGTCGCCAGGTTGCCTGGCCGCCGCGGCCACCGCGGCGAGTGCGTGTTCGGCGGTCGGGCCCGGAAACGGCAGGCCCGGCATGGCCAGGGGCGCCCATGGCAAACCCCAGCCGATGTGGACATGGGCTTCGATCAAGCCCGGGGTGGCGAGCCGGCCGCCGGCATCGATCACCCGGGTGGCCGGCCCCGCCATCGCGCGGATCTGGGCGTCGTCGCCCACGGCGCTGAAGCGCCCGTCCTCGATCGCCACGGCCTGGGCCCGGGGACGAGCGGGGTCCGCAGTGAAGACATTGGCGTTGACGATGATCAGCTGCGGCGCGGCAAAGGCGCCGGCGCCGGCGCACAGCAACGTCAGGGTGAACGCGGCAGGGTGCTTGATCTGCATGACGGGGATCTCCGGAGCTGGATATCCGGACCATCGCTTGGCACGCCGGGAGAGTCCCGAACGCAAGACGAAAACATACGAAATCGCCCGAAACACGAGGGCACGGCGGGCGCACGGCGCAGAATGAACCGCGCACATCGGCGCAGGAGCACGGCTTCGATCGAGGCACACAGGAATTCGCAGCCGTTCCGTCGAGGCTGGCGCTCGCCGACTTCGTGCTTGACCTCGGCCGTGAAGCCTTGCTGGATGCGCAGGGCCAAGCGGTCGAACTGCGGCCGCAGGCCTACCAGGTCCTGCGCCACCTCGCGCTGAATGCGGGCAGATTGGTGAGCAAGGACGAACTCATGGCCTCGGTCTGGCCGGGGTCCGTCGTCACCGACGATTCGTTGGTGCAAGCGATCGGTGACGTGCGTCGCGCCCTCGGCGATGCGGGACATCGCCTCGTCAAGACCGTTCCCCGCCGCGGCTACATGCTGGTTGCGGCGGCACAGCACTCCGAGGTGCCGGGGCGCGCAGAGGACACCGCTGCAGCCGGAGCCCGGCATGGGCGCCGCTGGATGGCGCTGGGCGGGGCCTTGGCCGTTCTGCTCATCGCTGGCGTGTTATGGCAGGGCCTGGCCTGGAACGACAACGCGCGGCCGGGCACGGAGCCGGGTGGCACGCCGTCGATTGCGGTCATGGCTTTCACGGGCCCGGCGGGCGACCAGGACGCCGATGCGCTGGCCCGCGACGTCGCCGCCGACCTGGTGTCGGAACTGGCGCGCAGCCCGGGTTTGCGCGTGGTGGCCAGCCAGTCGAGCTTTCAATTCGCGGGCGGACAGACGCCACTGGCCGAGATCGGGCAGCGGTTGCGCAGCCGCTACATCGCGGCTGGAACGGTGCGACGCGAGGGCGAGCAGCTGCGCATCCTCGTCGAACTGCTCGACAGTCAAGACGGGAAAGTGATCTGGTCGTCATCGAACGTCGTCGATCGAACGACCCTTGCCGCCACCCGATCGGCGCTGGTCAGCCGCATTGCGGGAACCCTGCAGACCAAGGTCTCCGGGACCGAGCAGCGACTGGCGCTGGCACAGCCACCGAAGTCGCTGGATGTCTATGTGCTGGTGGCGCGGGGCAGGGCGATGCATCAGCGATTCACCGCACAGGGCATGCGCGATGCGCGCCGCTTGTTCGAGCAAGCCCTGGCCATCGATCCCGACTACGCGCCGGCCTGGGCGTACCTGGGCATTACCAACACGGTCGATATCGGCCTGCGGCTGACCGGCGAATGGGACAACCGTCGACTCGATGAAGTCCTGGCGCAGATCCGACGGGCGATTGCACTTCAGCCGGATCTGCCCATCGCGTACCTGGCCCTGGCCCAGGCCCAGGCGCTGGCCCGCAACTTCGACGCCATGCTGGCCGCTGCGCAACGAACCTGCCAGTTCAGCCCGAACGACGCCGACTGCTTTTTCATCCTTGGCCATGCCCAGTACCGGATGGGCCAGGTCGAGGCCGCGGCACGCAACTTCGAGCAGGCACTGGATCGCGACCCGATGGCGCCCGCCTACCTGCCGGCGTTCTACGCCACCGCGCTATGGGGCAGCCGGCGCCTGGATGAGGCCGTCCGCGTCGCCGACGAGTGCCTGGCGAAGGCCCCGGACTTCTGGCGCTGCCGGCAAGACCGGATCGCGGCGCTGGTCGAACTGGGTCGTGTCCCCGAGGCACGCGAGGAAGCCACCCGGCTCCTGGCTCAAACTCCGCAGATGACGGCAGAGCGGTTTGGATCCACTTTCGCCGATTCCGCAACCGCCCTGCTGCAACGGCGCATTGCGGCTGCGCGGGCGGCCGGGGTCCCTGCGGACACCCGTGCGCCGACTGCCGCTGGGTCTGGCGCACTGACCCAGGCCGAACGATGACGCCCTGAGCCCAGCGCCCCGGCTTCCCAGGCTCAATACCCTGGCGCCACGCGATCGAACCAGGGTGCCGCACGTTCCAATTGCCCGGCCAGGCGGAACAGCGTGGCGTCTTCGCCGAAGCGGCCGACGAACTGCATGCCGATCGGCAGCCCGGCCGCGTTCCAGTGCAGCGGCACCGACATCGCCGGCTGGCCCGTGATGTTGAACAGCGCCGTGTTGGCCATGTAGGCGAATGTCTTGTCCGCCGCCTGTTCGACCGCGCCCAGCGCCTTGAGCAACCAGCTGGCGTGCAGCGCGTTGACGACCCGCATCTGGCGCAGCTCGTGCGCGCTGGGCTGCAGCGAGCCGGTGCGTGCCGGCGGCGCGGCCAGCGTCGGCGTGAGCAGGATGTCGAAGCGCGCGAAGAAGGGCGCCAGGCGGCGCGCCACCAGCTGCAGCCGGTTCAGCGCGCCGACATGCGCTGCCGCGCCCATCGAGCGCCCCAGCAGGCCCAGGCTGAAGGTGGCGGGCTCGAAATCGGCCGCGCGCGGCCGGCGCCCGGCGAGTGCGGCCACCTGCTCGATCTCGGCCCAGGTCTGGGCCGCCACGATGCTGACGAAGTCCAGCTCCCAGCGCTCGCGATCCAGCGCCGGCGCGGCCAACTCGACATGGTGGCCCAGCGACTCGAGCAGCCGCGCCGTGGCCTCGACCGCCTGCGTGCAGTCGGCATGGGGCTGCGCGCGGCCGAACAGCGGCTGCGGCGTGTAGGCCACGCGCAGCCGGCCTGGATCGGTATCGGCCTCGCGCAAATAGGGCCGCGCCTGCGCCGGCGCGGCGTAGGGCGCGCCGGCATCGGCGCCTGCGGTGGCGTCGAGCAGGGCGGCGCTGTCGCGCACCGAGCGGCTGATGACGTGCTCGATCGCGAGGCCGTTCCAGAGTTCGCCCAAGCCTGGGCCGGTGGGCGTGCTGCCGCGGCTGGGCTTGAGGCCGAACAGGCCGCAGCACGAGGCCGGCACGCGGATCGAGCCGCCACCATCACCGCCACTGGCCAGCGCCACCATGCGGCTGGCCACCGCAGCCGCCGAGCCACCGCTGGAGCCGCCCGGTGAATGCGCCGCCGACCACGGGTTGTGCGTCGCGCCACCGCACCGCGGCTCGGTGTACGGCGTGAGGCCAAACTCCGGCGTGTTGCTGCGCCCGACGATCACCAGGCCGGCCTTGCGAAAGCGGCGCACGAGTTCGCTGTCGACCGGCATCGGCAGCGCGGCCAGCAAGTGGTTGCCGCTGCCCGTGGGCTCGCCGGCGAGGGTCGCAAGCAGGTCCTTGACGAGAAACGGCACGCCGGCAAAGGGCGCCGCACGATCGACCTGCGCGGCCTCGGCGCGCGCCTGTTCGTAGCGCGTGCGCACGACGGCATTGAGCGCCGGGTTGTGGGCCTCGATGCGCGCGATGGCAGCGTCCAGTAGCTCCACCGGCGCAACCTCGCCGCGGTGCACCAGCGCGGCCAGGCCCAGGCCATCGTGGCGCGTGTATTCCTCTTGCGACAACATCTGCAGTGCCTCCGGCAGGAAGGGCTTCTCGACAGGAAGGGTTTCTCGTCAGGAAAGACTATTCGGCGCGCCATTGTTGCAAGCCTGCGCGGCTTGCGGCAGCGTCAGGCCGCTTCGCCCGCGGAGCGTGGCGCACGGGCCGTCTCGTCGACGATGCGATCACCGCACACCTGCCCCTGGGCCAGGTGGCCAGGCTGCTGCGCGCGAACCGCCTCCGCCAGCGCATCGGCCAGTTCCTGGCCATCCACGGGCTTGTGCAATACGAGGGCCGCGCAGCTGAGAAATTCGCGCAGCCGGGCTGGCGATGTGTCGCCGGTGACGAGCACCGCCGGCAAACCCGGGATCTGCCGGCGCAGCCGCGCGATGACGTCCAGTCCGGTCTCGCCTTGCAGCCGGTAGTCCACGGCCAGCACCTGCGGCACGAAGCCGCCAGCCAGCACACGCAGCGCCCCGTCGCTGCTTGCGGCACCGGTCGCTGCCCAGCCCAGTTGCTGAAGATAGGTGCACATCGACATCAAGGCCTCGGGCTCGTCGTCCACCACCAACACCGACAGCGCCAGGCCGTCGGGCCGCGCTGCCGGGTCCGCTGCACTGGATGCCGGGGCCGCTACAGCCGCCGGCAATCTCAGTTCGAACACCGTGCCCCGACCCAGTTCGCTGAACATCTGCAGTTCAATACCCAGCAGCAAAGCGGTGCGCCTGACGATGGCCAGGCCCAACCCCAAACCCTGGGACCGGTCACGCGCAGGATTCCCGACCTGGTAGAACTCTTCGAAGACACGCTCCTGCTCGGCCGCGGCAATGCCCGGCCCGCTGTCGCTGACGCGAATCAAGACACCGCCTTGCGGCGCACGCTGCACGGAAAGTTGGACGCCACCCTGGCGCGTGAACTTGACGGCGTTGTCGACCAGGTTGCCCAGGATGCGCATCAACTGGTCGACGTCGGTGTGCACCCAGAGCGGTGTCGCGCCGGGCGCCAGTTCGATGTGCAGGCCGCGCTCGCTGGCCTGGGCCATGTACTCGTCACGCACCGCTGCGAGCACGGCCTGCGCCTCATGCGCCGCCAGGTGCGTCGTCACGGCATGGGCGTCCAGGCGCGACACATCCAGCAAGGCGTCCAGCAGCGCGCGCCCCTGACGCAAGGCGCTGACGATGCCCTGGCTGATGTTGCGCAGCACCGGGTCTTCCGCGCGGCGGGCCACCAGGTCCAGCGTGGTGGCATTGATGGACAGGGCGTGCAGCGGCTGACGCAGGTCGTGGCTGGCGGCCGCGAAGAAGCGTGTCTTGGCGGCACTGGCGGCTTCCGCACGGTCGCGTGCCTGCGCCGCCGACTGGGTCAAGGCTTCGTTCTGCTCCAGCAGCGTCACCAGGTCGACCAGCGCTTGCCGGTGCAGCCGCACGCCGCTGATCGCAAACGGAAACAAGACCGCGACGAAGAGCGCCAGGAAATAGCCCAGCGGCCCACCCCGCCAAAGCCAGCCGACAGTCAGCACGACGGTGATGGGGCCCGCGTAGGCCAGATAGGCCCGAACGACGCCAGAGACGGCCAGAACGGCCGAGCCGGCGCCCATGCTGACCATCAGCGTGGCCAGAAGCAGCGCATTTTCAGAAGCACGCACGAACAGCAGCAGAAAGATGGCGGCGGGCAGCAGGCCCGTGCGCAGCCACAAAACCGTGGCCCTTTCCAACGATGCGCTGGCCGCCTCGGGCGGCGCGGACTGCAGGTGGCCAGCCTCGCGATAGATGAGCGCCAGGTTCAGCGACCAGGCGGCGAACCAGACGCCCAACCACACCGGCTCGCCGGCCTGAACACCCAGGTACAGCACGATCAGACCCGCTGGCATGAACACATAGCTGCGGCGCAGGAAGACCAGCATCTGCGCCAGACAGCGCGCGTCGGTGCGCTGCGCGATGCGGGCTTGCAGCTCTGCGCTGGCACCGCCAGCCGGTGACTCAGGCGATGTGAATGCCATCGCGCGATGCCTGGTAAGCAGCCTCGGCCCGGCTGTGCACGCCCAACGCGGCATAGACCGCGGTCAGGTGGGTCTTGACGGTCGATTCCGCGATGTGAAGTTCGCGCGCAATCAGCTTGTTCGGCAGGCCCCGCGCGGCCGCCCGATAGACGTCGATCTGGCGCGCGGTGAGTCCCGCAAAGCGCGGGTCGGCCTCGGGCTGGAGCTGCCGGGTGGATGCGTCGCGCTGAGGATTGAGCGCGGCAGCGGGCAGGAAGATGCGCCCTTGCAGCACCTGGTCCAGCGCGGCCACCATCATCTCGGAGCTGTAGGCCTTGGGGATGAAACCGGCCGCGCCCAACTCGATGGCATGCTGAATCAATGCCGTGCTGGCGTCGCCCGAGAGCACCACGATGCGGGCCGCGCAACCGGCGTCGCGCAGCAGGCGCAGGGACTGCCCACCTTCGCTGTCGGCCAGGTGCCAGTCCAGCAGCACCAGGTCGTAGGCAAAGACGTTGACCCGCTGCGCGGCCTGGGTGATGTCGGCGCAGGTATCCACTGTCAGCGCGGGCGCGATCACGCTCAGCAGTTGCTTGAGCCCCTGCAGGAACATCTGGTGGTCATCCACCATCAAGACACGCATCGCCGCCCCTTGGTTCGCCGGGCCACTGTAGTCCTGCGGCCGACCTGGCGGCTCAGACGTTTGGGGGAGGCGGGTTCAGACCTTCGGCCGACGCGAGACGCTGGCATGCGGCCTACGCTGGCGTTAGCCGGTGACCGTCGCCGGCCGCCTCTCTCACTGGGGAGCCTTCAAACCCGATACCAGGAGGACATCATGAATGCTCGCGAACCCACCTTGCCCACGTCCAGGGCCCTGATCCAGCCCCTTGTGTTGTGCGCGCTGTCCGTGCTGTCGGCAGCGCTTGTACTGCTCGCGGGCTGTGGAGAAAGCCCGGAGGCCACTGGGTACGGCGCGAACAGCGACCTGCTGGCAGCGGTAGCGGCACCGCCTGCCGGCGTGCAGGCGGCCCCCGTAGACCACGCCGCGCGGACACGGCAGGGTTTCTACGCCAGCCCGACCCAGGCCGACTGGATGGAGCGCGAACGCAGCGGCGACTTCATACCCGTTCAGGTGGAGTGCTGTGGCGTCGAAGGCGACGACCTGGCCATCGCGATTGCCATGGGCATGCAGGCGGCGAACATCCTGCCCAACAGCGCCCCGGTCCTGGTACGAGGCGCGGACTTGCGCCAGGCCGCGCGGGTGGCTAACCGCCTTACCGACGCGGGCTTCAGCCGGGTCATCCTGGTGGCGCAGTGAGAGCCAAGGTTTGTGATCCGGCAACGCCTGGCGCTACTGCGGCGCAGCGTGCGCCATGAGGTGCTGGGGTCTCCTTGCAGCGGTCGGTGCCGCCGCTTTGGTCGCCTGCGCCGAGCATCCGGCGAGTCTGGCCATGCCGGGCGAGGAGCCCTTTCTCGCCGCGCCCGCTGAGCCTGCGCGACTGGCGATCGTGTTGTCCAGCGGCGCCTTGCGCGGGCTGGCCCATGTCGGCGTGCTGCGGGCGCTGGATGCCGAAGGTATTCGGCCCGACTTGATCGTCGGCTCGAGTGTCGGCGCGCTGGTGGGCGCGATCAACGCCTCTGGAGTGAGGGCGGGGGATATTGGCCGCATCGTTGCAGCCGATGACTTCCACTTCGGCTCGGACTGGTTGACCACAGCCATTGTTCGGCCACGACTGTCGGTCTACCAGTTCGCCGAGAAGAACCTCATGCACCAGCGTATCGAGCGCTTTCCTGTGCGCTTTGCCGCCGTTGTGACCGATCTCCGGGACGGTTGCATGGGGGTCTTCAACGCGGGCGGTGCGGCGCTCGCGATTCAGGCCTCGACCGGACTGCCCGGGGTATTTGCCGCGACGACGCTGGCGGGCCGTGACTACGCGGATGGCGCGCTGAGCAGCCCCTTGCCGGTGCGCGTGGCGCGCGAACTCGGCGCCCAACGGGTGATTGCCATCGATGTGACTTATCCACCCGTTGAGTCCAAGCTCGATGGCATGGTCGATCGGCTGTTCCAGATCGGGCTCGTGTTGACCCATTCACTGGCGTCGCAGGAAGCGCAGGAAGCCGACCTGGTGATCCGCCCGACTTTCCCCGCAGAATTGACCGTCAACATGAACAACCGGGCGGCGCTGATGGCGGTGGGCGACGAAGCGGTTCGCCGGGCCTTGCCCGAGATTCGAAACTTGCTGCTCAAGCCAGCGCCGGCACCTGAGCAGAGGCGCGCCGACGCGCGGCGTTGCGCAGGCTTGATCACGGCAGGTCGGTGATCGAGCGGCACTTCACGCACCTTGGCCGGCAGGCGCACCCGCCACCAAGAGCCTGCTGACGCTGGTCGATGGGGAGGTCGCCTACGCGAACCTGTCCGTCACCGCAGCTGCCATGCCGAAGCAGGGCCGAAGTGCGCGAGTTGCAAGGGGCGCCACCTTTCAGCGAGCGCTCCCGACATGCTCCAGGAAGTCAGAGGCCCGTCCGTGGGGTCGGCGCATCCACAGCGGCGGCGCGGTACCGGCCGCCCTTAGAGGCTGAGAGTCTTTCGATCATGCCCGCTCATCGCGCCAAAAGACGCCCGCTCGTCGTTGCAAATGCTCGCCATAGCCCGAGCTATGGCTGTGCTTTGCGCCTAGATCGGACGCCCTTTGACGCG
>Ga0335397_10000688_pt1 | contig 45184 bp, 44 predicted proteins | sample MAT04_FD_205740 | JGI IMG/M metagenome (GOLD analysis project Ga0335397, IMG submission 205740) | Freshwater microbial communities from Lake Fryxell liftoff mats and glacier meltwater in Antarctica - MAT-04 (spades assembly) (version 2) ... | reverse complement strand
GCGAGTTGTTGGCTCGTGACGACCTCGATGCGATCGTGGTGGCATCGCCCAATTTCACGCACGCCGACGTATTGGCGGATGTGTTCGCAACTGACCTGGCGGTCATGGTCGAGAAGCCGCTCTGCACCACGGTGCCTGACAGCCTCAAAGTGAAGGCGTTGGCCGATTCCCGGTGGACCGAACGACGAGCAATGACCTGGGTGGCACTCGAATACCGCTACATGCCCACCGTGTCGCGATTCGTGACCGCCACGCAGTCCGGCGCACTCGGTTCGCTCAAGATGATTTCCATTCGGGAGCATCGTTTCCCTTTTCTCGACAAGGTCGAGAACTGGAACCGGTTCTCCGCCAATACCGGTGGAACCCTCGTGGAGAAGTGTTGTCACTTCTTCGATCTCATGAATTTGGTGGTGGCGGCACGTCCGGTTCGGGTGTATGCCTCCGGCGGCCAGGACGTGAACCACCTCCATGAGGAGTTCGGTCGACCCGATGGCACCACCGCACGATCCGATGTCCTCGACAACGCCTTCGTGATCATCGACTATGCCAATGGCGCTCGAGGGTCGCTCGACCTGTGCATGTTTGCTGAGGGCGGGCGATACGAACAGGAACTCGTTGCCGTTGGGGATCGCGCCAAGATCGAGACGACTGTCCCTGGTGACACGGTGCGAGTTGGTCCACGACACGGCGGATGCATCGAGATCCCGGCGCCGGTCGGCGCAGACATTTCGTACGAGGGCTTCCACCACGGCTCGAGCTATCGCGAGCATCTCGAATTCATCGCGGCGCTGCGATCGGGGAGTGCGCCGACCGTCGGCGTCGATGACGGGTTGTGGTCGGTGGCGGTGGGTGCTGCGGCGCACCACAGCATCGATCGCGGTCGTCCGGTGCTGATCTCCGAATTCGGTCTGTGACGCCCGAGTCCGTCGGCGACGAGCTCGTCGAGATCGTTGATGCCAATGGCAGAGTCGAGGCGATCGTGAGCCGACGTGACATGCGCGCCACCCACGGCCGACATCGCGCAGTGTGTGTGGCGGTCCTCTCTACGGACGGCCGAATCCTGATCCATCAACGCGCCGCCGACAAAGACGTCTGGCCGTCGCGCTGGGACATCGCGTTCGGCGGGGTGGTCGGGGTCGGCGAGCCGTGGGATGACTCGGCGCGACGCGAGCTTGCCGAGGAAGCCGGGCTGGTCGATGTCCGACTCGTCGAGGTCGGGCGCGGTAACTACGACGACAACGAGGTCTCGATGGTGGGTCGCGTCTACGTGGCGGTCAGCGACGGCCCGTTCGAGTTCGTGGACGGCGAAGTGGTCGACATGGCATGGATCACCATGTCGGACCTGGCGGTAACTCTCGAACGGCTGACTCCCGATCAGACCGAGTTCTGTCCCGATTCGCTCGCGGTGGTGGCGCCCATCCTGCTCGCGAAGTAGCGCTCGCTGATCGAGTCATCAACTTCAGTAGGGCCAAGTGCTGATCCCGGGGCAGACTCCACGGGTGAGAAATGTCCGATCTGTCGCTCTGTCGAACGTGTTCGTTGGGGCACTCCTGTTGGTGGTGTCGGCGTGTGGATCGTCGACGCCCGACACGGTGTCGCCACCGTCCCCCATCGGCACCGTGCTCACCACCGCCGACTTCCCGGCCTCGCTGGCAGTGGCTCCTGAGGGATCGTTGTACATCGGCGAGCTCGCCACCGGCCGGATCATCAAGTTCGAGGCATCACTGCAGGGCCCACCCAGCACCGTTGCAACGCTGCCGGTCACGGCGGGAGGTGGCTTCGAGAAGCAGGTCGGCCTGACCGGGTTGACCGTTTCGCCGACCGGTCGGCTGTTTGCAGCGTGGATGCGGTCGTCGGATGACCACATGGTGGTCTCCGAGGTCGTCGACGGGTCGCCTCGTGACGTGTGGGTCGGGCCGGCCTCCGCCCAGCAGGCGAGCGCTGGTCGACTGGTGTGGTGGCGTGATCGACTCGTGATCAGCATCGGCGATCGACTCATCGGAGCCGATCCCGACCCACCGCTCGACGATCTTCGATCAGCCATCATCACTCTCGATCCCGACCAGCCCAGCTCGCAAGTGCCCGCCATCGTCTCGACGAACTGGAACAACCCATTCGCGCTGACCGTGGACGCGTCGGATCGACTGTTGGTCGCGGACAACGTGCCGGGCGGCGGGCCGGAGCGATTCGGTGCGTCCGTCGATCTGGGCCAGACAATGCTGTCCGACCTTGGGTCCGACTCGGAGCACGTCGCGCCGTCAGGACTCGCGGAAGCCCTCACCGGGAAAGTCTGGATCTGCGGCTGGATCAGCCAGGTAGTCACCGAGGTGCCGGTCGGCGCCGACGGCACCGCCGACTGGGCAGCCCGAAGTCGTCGCGACGACATCCCCTGTTCGCTCGATGTCGTTCGCTTGCCAGATGGCCGCATGGTGGTGTCGACCGACTCCGATGTCCGGGTGGTACCTGCTCGAGCGTGAGTGTCACACCCCGTCTCCATGATGGAGCCATGCCACGAACCCCCGCCTCCTCCAGTCGAGTCCGGTCCCAACTTCCGTTGACAGAACCGCTTCGCCACCACCGGTGCGAGGTGGCCCGCTGGGCACTCGAGAATGGTGCTGCGCTGAATCTGGATGCACTGACGGTGATCCTCGGGGTGCGTTTCGCAGCCCACTCCTTTCCGTCCACGTCGTTCGATGCATGGAACACCGCCGATGTGGCGGCGCTTCTGTGGAACGAGGCCGCTGGATTGTGCTTGGAGCTCGAGATCGAACTGCCGTCGGCATCCGCCGAGACGCTGTGGACTTACCTCAGCTTCCTGCGCGCCACCGGCGCCCTGACGGGCAGCGAGCTGGCCGAACTGCGTTCCGAGCTCACCGCCATTGCCGGCCTCAACCGCTCCGGCCGGCTGAGCCATCCCGCCGGGACCCGGCGAGGGGGCACCGGCCAGGTGATCGAGCTGCACCGGGCCAACGATCGAGTCGTCATCCGCCGGTGAGTTGGTTCGGCGCCGAACCCAGCCCCCTCAACCCTCTCAGCGATCCAACCCGAAGAACGACACGACCTCGCTCGACGCGTCGTACGGCTCGCCCCGTGGCCACACATGGGTCAGCCCCGTGATCGTCGCGAACTCCACCCGAGAACCATCTGAGCACGGCGCATAGGTCACCGTCTCGACGATCCCATCCACGGTCGACGTCGGAGCAGCACACCCCTGCGCAGCAGCCAGCGCCGAAATCGTGTCGCGCGCCGGCGGAAAGTCGCCACCCGCCAACACCCGGCCCGGAGCCGACGATCCACCGCCGTAGGGGACCACCTCGTCGCTGGTGCCCGCTACGTGGAGAAACGGCAGAGCTCGGCTCGGCTCGCACCCCGAGACGTTCGTTCCGATCACGCTAGCCGCCGCAACGATTCGATCGGCGTGGTCGCACAGATAGCGATACGTCATCATGCCGCCGTTCGACTCGCCCACCATGAACACCCGTGCCGGATCCACCTCTGGTCGCTTCGCCATGTCAGAGATCGCCGAATCGATGAACGCGACGTCGTCCATTCCGAGCGTCATCGCCGGCCGACAGCAGTTCCCGGCGTTCCAACTTTCCCCGATTCCGTTCGGGAGCAGCGCAATGAATCGATGCTTCGCCACCTGAATGTCCCAACCCCCATTGAGGCGGACCAGCTCGGAGTTGGCAGAGTGGCCGTGCAACACGACCACCATCGGGAGCCGCTCACCGGGCACGGGATCCGCCGGCACGATGATGTCGACTCGACGTTGGAAGGGCCCCTGCCCAATGTTGATGAAGGTGTATCGAGCGGGGCTGTCAGGTGCGGTGTAGTACGGAATTGTGCCGAGCGGGATGCCTTCGGCGCTCGCCACAACATCCTGATCCTGCTGCACCCAGACGACGAACACACCGAGCCCGATGACCATCGCCATCACCGCCATCAGGACCGACGCACATCCCCAGAAACCACATCCCCTCGGTAGACGTTCGGCGAGGGGTGGTGAACTCACGACAGCCCGAAGAATGTCATGACCGCTTCCGTCGCGGGGAAGACCGGAGCCGCTGGCCAGATGTGACCGAGCCCGCTCACGGTCACGAGCTTCACCGTCGATCCATTCCCGCAACCCGGCCAGGTGGTGGTTCGAATGTCACCATCGGAGGCCGTCTCGGGAACGGGATTGCAACGATTCGCCGTAGCGACACCCTGAACTGCCGTCTCTACCGGCGGGAACGTCACGCCGAGAATGAACGACGCCAACGACCGACCACCCTGGTATGGCACGGTCATGTCGCCGGTGCCATGAACGTGCAGGACCGGGATCGACTGCGACGGCGAACAACCGGCTACCGGTGTCCCCTCGACCGACGCAGCTCCCGCCAGCTCTCCGGCCCCTTCGCACAGGTAGCGATACATCATCATGCCGCCGTTCGATTCACCCACCATGAAGACCCGTGTCGGATCGACGTCGGGCCGAGCCTTGATCTGGCGCACGATCTGCCGCAGGAAGGTGACGTCATCGATCTGTGTGGCAGATGCGGGAGCACAGCAACCACCCGCATTCCAGCTGCTCAAAATTCCCAACGGTGCCGCGACGAGGACCCGATGTTTGACGACCTGTTCCGGCCAGCCGCCGTTGGCGATCACCATCGAAGGTTGGTTGTTCAGTCCGTGCAGCAAGATGATGGCGGGGAGTCGCTCACCAGGTTTGACCGCTGGCGGCGAGACCACCGTGCAAGAGCGCTCTCGAATCAAGATGCTGTTGCCAGGAATTGGCACACAGCTGGTGAACGCCGCCCCGGACTTGTCGATGGTGGTGCCGTCGCCGAGTCGCTCGGACGTGGGCGTCGACGGGTCCACGGGGCTCACGACCGGGTTGGTTGTCGAGGTCACGATCGCTGGCCCGATGGGTACGTCGGCTCGATCGGGGTCGTTCGAGGCAGCCACGACCCCCACGGTCACGATGGCCGCCAACACGACCAGTGCCGCGATGACGACGCCGAACAATGGTGAACGGGAGCGCCCCCGCCGTTGTGCTGGCCGGCGTTTCGGCGCAGACGGCTCGACGGAGAACGGGTTCACGAATCCACATGGTAGGAGCGCGGCCCGTTTCTCCCCATTCAGCGCACACCGCGAGCCCTTTCCGTTTCTGACGGGTCGTCAGGTATTCTCGGCGACGTGCAGCTCAGCGACTCCGCAGCCGACCTCGCGTTCCGGTCGGAGATCCGTGAGTGGATGCTCACCGACCTGGTCGGAGAGTTCTCCCAACTCATCAACCGCGGCGGCCCCGGCGACGAACACAGCTTCGTGCAAGAGCGCATGGAGTGGGAGCGACACCTGGCGGCGTCTGGATGGACCTGCGTCGGCTGGCCAGTCGAGCACGGTGGCCGGGGTGTCCCGCTCAGCCAAGAGGTCATCTTCCATGAGGAGTACGCCCGAGCCGGCGGGCCGGGACGAGCAGGCCTGATCGGCGAAGGGTTGCTGGGCCCGACGCTCATCCACTATTCGACACCCGAGCAGCAGCAGCGCTTCCTGCCAGGGATCGTGGCGGGTACCGAATACTGGTGTCAGGGCTACAGCGAGCCCAACGCCGGGAGCGATCTCGCCAACGTCAAGACCACGGCCCGACGAGACGGCGACGAGTGGGTCATCAACGGCCAGAAGGTCTGGACGTCGCTGGCGCAGTGGTCGGACTGGTGCTTCGTCGTGGCCCGCACCGAGGAGGGCTCGCTCCGACACAAGGGTCTGTCGTATCTCCTGGTCGACATGATGGCGCCGGGGATCGACATTCGGCCGATCCGCCAAGTCACCGGGACCGCCGAGTTCAACGAGGTGTTCTTCGACGACGTCCGGACCCCGGTGGACCTGGTGGTCGGCGAGATCGGCGCCGGATGGAGTGTCGCCATGGGAACGCTCGCCTTTGAGCGAGGCGTTCTCACGCTGGGCCAACAGATGGCCTTCGCCCGCGAGCTCGACGCCATCTGCGAAGCGGCTCGACGCACCGGGATCATCGGCCATCCTCCGATGCGACAGCGATTGGCCGACCTCCACGCCCGGCTGCGAATCATGCGTTGGAATGCGCTGCGCACATTGTCGGTCCACATCAGCGGATCGAGCGTCGAGCTGGTCCCGGCCGCCATGATCGGCAAACTCTACTGGGCGAACCTCCACCAGGACATGGGTGTCGTGGCGATGGATGTGCTGGGTGCCGAAGCCGGCATCACGACTGCGGACTATGGCGAGCACGATGCGCTCGAGGAGCTGCACCGGTTGTTCTTCTTCTCGCGGTCCGACACCATCTATGGCGGATCTGATCAGATCCAACGCAACATCATCGGCGAACGAGCCCTCGGACTGCCGAAAGAACCACCCATCGGAGCGACCCCATGAGCAAACCCATCGAGCCGGGCGGACATCAGCTACTGGCCGACAAGACGGTGGTCATCACTGCTGCCGCTGGCACCGGGATCGGCTTTGCGTTGGCACGACGTTGCATGATCGAGGGTGCGACCGTCCTGATCTCAGATCTGCACGAACGACGTCTGGGCGAGGCCGCTGATCGGCTGGCCGACGAGTTCGGCACTCGACCGGTCACGGCGATGTGCAACGTGACGAACCAGGCCGAGGTCGATGCCTTGGTGTCGGCCGGCATCGCAGAGCTCGGCCACATCGATGTGTGGATGAACAACGCCGGCTTGGGAGGCAACGCACCTGTCCACGAAATGACCGACGAGCAGTGGAACGTCGTGTTGGACGTCACGCTCACCGGCACCTTCCGGGCCGTCCGCGCGGTGCTTCCGCACATGTACGAGCGGGGCTCGGGCGTCATTGTCAACAATGCGTCGGTGCTGGGATGGCGAGCTCAGGAGCTGCAGGCGCACTATGCCGCCGCCAAGGCTGGCGTGATGGCGCTGACTCGATGCACCGCGATGGAAGCAGCCCCGCACGGCGTCCGGATCAATGCCGTGTCGCCGAGCCTGGCCATGCACCCCTTCCTGGCTAAAGTCACCCCCGACGGGCTCCTCGACGAACTCGAAGCTCGGGAAGCCTTCGGACGCGCCGCTGAGCCGTGGGAGGTCGCCAACGTCATGGTGTTCCTGGCATCGGACCTCTCCACCTACATGACCGGCGAAGTGGTCGCCGTCTCGAGCCAACACGCATGAACGTCGAGACAGTTCCCGCCACCGTCTTCGCCAGCCCGGCTGAGCTGCTGAGCCACGTCGGAACCCACCTCGGCCCCACGGCATGGATCCAGATCAACCAGGAACGCATCCACGAGTTCGCCGAGGCCACCGGCGACCGAGAGTGGATCTATCTGACGCTGTCGCTGGCGAATCTGTTCCTGCCGGATCTCATCGAGGTCCAGGACATCTCGATGGGCGTGAACGTCGGGCTCGAGAAGGTCCGGTTCCCGAACCCCGTCAAGGTTGGCAGCCGTCTCCGAGGGCGGGGCGAGATCATCGCCGCCGAACAGATCGGTGAGGGGTTTCAGGTGGTGGTGCGAGTGACCATTGAGATCGAAGGCCAACCGAAGCCCGCCTGTGTCGCCGACACGGTCAGCCGATTCTTTCCGTGACAGCATCACCCCGTCTCGCCTCCCGTTCGACCCAATTGTTACCCACCGGTAACATGACCCAACAACTCTTTGAGGGGAACCCCCATGCCTGAAGCAGTCATCGTCTCCACCGCCCGCTCACCCATTGGTCGTGCCATGAAGGGATCGCTCACCACGATCCGACCCGATGAGCTCGCCGCCCAGATCGTCGACGCTGTGCTCAACAAGATCCCCGCCCTCGATCGCAATCTGGTCGAGGACCTCATGATGGGGTGTGGCCAGCCGGCCGGCGAAGCTGGGGTCAACATCGGCCGCGTTGTCGCCGTGCTCGCCAACATGGCCAACGTCCCGGGCGTGACCGTGAACCGCTACTGCTCGTCGTCGCTGCAGACCATTCGCATGGCGTCGCACGCCATCAAGGCCGGCGAGGGTGACATCTTCATTGCTGCTGGCGTCGAGACCGTGAGCCGTTTCATGAACGGCATGGCCGACAGCGGCCCCGCCAACGAACGCTTCGCCGAGGCGATGGCGCGTACGGCCTCGCGAGCCAATGGTGAGGGTGGCGACTGGACACCACCGAGCGGACTGCCCGATGTCTACATGGGCATGGGTCAGACGGCCGAGAATGTCGCCGAGCTCGAGAACGTCAGCCGTGAGGACATGGACGAGTACGCCGCTCGGAGCCAGCAGCTCGCCGGACAATCGGTCGAGAACGGCTACTGGGAGATGGAGATCACCCCGGTGACACTTCCTGACGGGACGGTCGTCTCGCAGGACGACGGCATCCGCCCCAACACCACAGCCGTTGGGCTTGCTGGCCTCAAGCCTGTCTTCAAGCCGGAAGGTCGAGTCACCGCTGGCAATGCCTGTCCGCTCAACGACGGTGCTGCGGCCGTCGTCGTCATGAGTGACACCAAAGCCAAGGAACTCGGCCTCACCCCACTGGCGCGCATCGTGTCATCGGGCGTGTCCGGCCTCAACCCCGAGATCATGGGCCTCGGCCCGATCGAAGCCTGCCGTCAGGCGCTGGGCCGGGCGAACATGGTCATCGGCGACATCGACCTCGTGGAGATCAACGAGGCCTTCGCAGCGCAGGTTCTGCCGTCGCAGCGGCACCTCGGGATCGATCTCGACCGCCTCAATACCCGAGGTGGCGCCATCGCCATCGGGCATCCGTTCGGTATGACCGGCGCGCGCATCATGACCACACTGATCCACAACCTCCAGGCGACCGACAAGCAGTTCGGCATGGAGTCGATGTGTGTCGGCGGCGGCCAGGGCATGGCAATGATCATCGAGCGGCTCTCGTAATTCAGCCCAAGTGCCGCGCGAGCGGCACGTCAGGCAGTGCCGTACACCGGTGTCGGCGGTTCTGCCTCAGCCAACAGGTCGGCCACTGCGGCGCCCACCTCGTCGGCGTCCCAACGCTCACCTTTGTCGATGCGCGGGCCGTGGCGATAGCCGTCGGCGAGCCCAATGATGCCGCCCTCGACCTCGAAGATCCGGCCGGTGACCGCAGCCGACTGAGCTGATCCCAACCACACCACCAGCGGCGCCACGTTCTCGGGCGCCATGGCGTCGAAGTCGTTCTCGCCGGGAGTCGCCATCATGTCGGCGAACGCCGCTTCGGTCATGCGGGTGCGGGCTGCCGGAGCAATGGCGTTGGCGGTCACGCCCATCCGGCCGAGCTCCGCTGACTGCACGAGTGTCAGCGAGGCAATGGCGCCCTTGGCTGCCGAGTAGGCCGCTTGCGAAACCGAGCCCATCAGACCGGCTCCAGATGAGGTGTTGATGATGCGAGCGTCGACGGGTTGACCCGCCTTGGACTGCGCTCGCCAGTACGCGGCGGCATGACGAGCCGGGGCGGCATGGCCGAGCACGTGGACCCTGAGCACGGCCTCCCACTCGGACTGCTCGGAGTTCACGAACATCCGATCGCGCAGGATGCCTGCGTTGTTCACGACCACATCGAGTCCACCGAACGCGTCGATCGCGAGTGCCACCATCTGCTCCGAAGCATCCCAGTCGGCGACGTCGTGATTCGATGCGATTGCACGTCCGCCCAGAGCGGTGATCTCGTCGACCACATCCTGCGCCGGCGTGGCGCTCGGATCGCTGCCGTCGGGCGCGACGCCGAGGTCGTTCACCACCACCGCTGCACCCTGTCGCGCGAACTCCAACGCGTGGCCCCGACCGATCCCTCGACCGGCCCCGGTCACGATGACGACACGTCCCTCACAGATACCCATTTGCCCATCTTCTCGCAGAATCTGACGACCCGTCACATCTGAGACGGCTTCGCTACAGTCCCCTTCATGCGGTACGGCGTGACCATGTTCGGAACCGATCGAAGCATGGATCCGGTCGAGCTCGCCGTCGAGGCGGAAGCGCGTGGATTCGACTCGGTATGGCTCCCCGAACACACCCATATCCCGGTGAGTCGTGTGACGCCACCCCCCACCGGCGATGCCGAGCTCAGCGAAGAGTACAAACGGAGCCTCGATCCGCTGATCGTGTTCGCGGCCGCTGCCGCTCTGACCACCACCATTCGCCTCGGCACCGGAATCTTGCTGCCGGCTCAACGGGAACCGATCGTCACGGCGAAGGCGATCGCAACCCTGCAACGACTCGCACGGGGTCGGTTCGCGCTCGGGATCGGGTTCGGGTGGAACGAGGACGAACTCGCCGATCATGGTGTCGCCATGTCCGATCGCCGCGATGTGTGTCGCGAGACCATGCTCGCCATGCAAGCGCTCTGGGCGGATGACGTCGCCGGGTTCGAGGGCAAGTTCGTCAACATCTCGCCATCGTGGAGCTGGCCGAAACCCGAGCATCCCGTGCCGGTACTCGTGGGTGGCGGCCCTGGACCCAAGCTGTTCAACCACATCGTCGAATACGGTCACGGTTGGATTCCCATCGGGGGAACGGGACTCACCGAGGCCATCCCGCGCCTTCGAGGACTCCTCGAAGATGCCGGACGGGATCCTGCAGCACTCGAGATCATTCCGTTCGGCTCCTTGCCAACGGGTACCAAGCTCGAACACTTCGAGTCGGTCGGTGTCACCGAATGCGTGTTCCGACTCCCCTCGGAGGGTCGTGATCGGGTCCTGACCGTGCTCGACGAGCAGGCAGCGCTCATCAACTCCGTGACGAGCTGACTCTCAACTGGCGCGAGCGGGCAACGCTGCCAAAATATCGAGCAATGGCCGGGCGGTCAGCAGCCGCTCGAAAGAATCGGCGGGCCTCGGCGGGCCGATGAGATAGCCCTGGGCACCGTGACACCCGAGCCGTTTTTGCATGTCGAGCTGCTCAGCCGTCTCGACTCCTTCGGCGATCACCCGAAAGCCGAACGTCGTGGACAGATCCACCACCGCTCGCACGATCGCCGTGTCCTGAACGTTCGAGCAGATGCCCGCGATGAAGCTTCGATCGATCTTGACGACATCGACCGGGAACCGTCGGAGATGAGTCAGCGACGAATATGCCGTTCCGAAGTCATCGAGTGCGATGCGAACCCCGCTGTCACGAATGGCGACGAGCGCCGCAACCTGGCGCTCATCGGCCTCGAGCAGCGTGTGCTCGGTCAGCTCGATCACGAGCAGCGCTGGATCGAGACCATGGGAATGCAACGTGCGACCGACAAGTTCCGGGAAGTTGTCGTCGAGTTGGCTGGCGCTCACGTTGACTGCCAGCCGGAACGGCGTGCCAGCGCGGGTCCAACCCGCAGCAATTCGGCAGCTCTCGTTCAAGACCCACGACCCGAGGGCGGCGGCTTGGCCGATCTCCTCGGCCACATCGAGGAAGTGATCGGGGGTCAGTATTCGCCCGTCGGGATGACGCAGCCGGATCAGCGCCTCGGCGGCCAACGGATAGTTGTCGTGGTTGGGATGCACCGGTTGGAACCACATCTCGAACCAGCCGTTCGACATGGCGTCGCGGAACAGCGACTCGCGCTCGTAGCGGGATCGCGCATGCTCGCTGAGCGCCTCGCCGAAGCACTCGACTCGACCCCGACCCAGCGACCGTGCTCGTTGCAACGCGGTGTCAGCTTGGCGCAACACCAGGTCGGCATCGACCACGCCGCCCGGGGCCGAGGTCACCCCGATGCTCGCCGAGGGAACCACGGTCTCGTTGGATGGCGAGTTCCATGGCTCAGCGATGATCTCGATCAGGAGATCCGCCATCCCCATGACGATGGCCGGATCCACGACGTCGGCGAGGAGCACGACGAACTCGTCACTGCCCCAACGCGCCACCACATCGCCAGGTCGGGTGTGACGTCGCAGACGCTGAGCGATCTCCGCCAACAGCTGGTCACCGGCCTGGTGCCCCAAGGACTCGTTGATGCGACCGAAACGGTCGAGGTCGATGGACAACACTGCGCCCGGCAATTGCGCGTCGGCCCACTCGGCCAGGATCTCCCGAAGCCCGGCGCGATTGACCAGCTGCGTGAGGGTGTCCTGGCGTGATTGCTCGGAGAGATCACGGAGATCGATCAATGCCTGCTCGAGTTGGCGCGTCCGATCATCGATGAGACGCTCGAGGGTGTCGAGTCGCTGCACCAGTTCCTCAGGCTCTGACCTCGTCAAATCGATCGGCACCCGATCGGTGAGATCGGGCATCTCGATGGCGTCGGGAACCAGCGCGGGTTCTCGCCGTTGACCCATCGGGCCCGAAGGGGGAGACGGCTCGACCCTGCCTGGCGTCGTGAGCTGACGTCCGCCGTCGATCGGGTCCTGTTCGTCGACCGCCGAGATCGGCGTCTGCAGCGCCGCCCGTCGATCGGCGGCACGGGCGGTCCGCCGGAGGAAGCTCGACTCGAATCGTCGGGTGGCGGCGAGGTGCTCGTATGCGTCCTCGAGTTGACCCGCATCCCGCTCGAGCTCGGCCAACACCTCATGGGTCCGCGCCAGTCGACGCTCGCCACCCGAGCCGACGAGCAGCGCTTCTCGGAGCGCCGTTCGTGCGCCAGTCACGTCGCCCAAGAGCCACGCCGACTCGCCGAGTCCGCTCAAGATATCGAAGCGAAGTGCGTCCATCGTGCCTGCGCCGATCTCCAGGAGCAGCTCGCCGAACAGGTTGATGGATCGATCGATGTCGCCAGCGTTGAGCGCCACCCTTGCCGATGCCCACCGGGCGATCTTCGGTCGATGACCGGAGCGCTCCGACATCAGGCGCGAACGACGCTCGTAGATGGCAGCGACGTCGTCATCCCCGACGGACATGTGCGCGAGGCTCAGCACCGCAGCCAGATCAACCTCGCGTTCAGGTCGTGGCGACGAGCGCGACGTGGCCAGAAGACGTTCGAGCCGGCTCCTCACCATCGGGCCGGGGATGACTGCGCTGACACCGAGTCCGAGCGCAACAGCCAACCGTTCGAATTCCTGGGGATCGGCGGCCGTCCGCTCAGTCGAGCCCAACCCGAGTTCCACCAGATCTGCCAAGAGATCGAGGCCGTCATCCACCCGGGACAGCCGGATGTCGATGCGAGCCATACGTCGAATCAACGGAGCGCGTTGCCAGCGGTCCGACTCGTTGGGAAGGTGGTCGATCAGTCGAACCACCGTTGCGAGCGCGTCGTACTCACCGCGCAGCTGATCGAGCGAACGCCGAACATCAGCGAGACGTTCGGCCAGCGAAATCGACAATTCCAAATGGATGGCGATCGGCGGATCGCGGAGGAGCTCCACGGCGGTGGCGATGACCCGCTCGGCCCGCTCCGGATCGATCTCCGCAAGCGCTTCGCCGAACTCCAAGCTGAGGTGCAGGAATTCGTCGAGTCGACGGGTCGGATCACGGAGTGCGCGGCGGTATCGCGACTCAAGATCTACCGGGGCGTCACCCACGGGATTCGGGGGTCGACCACGACCGCGCTATGGCTCTCCGCACAGGACGGATCGTAGTGACACCGTTGCAATTTGCCTGGGATCCTGACGCGGGGAACTATGCGGAAGGGGTCATCCAGTGACCGGCGTTCACCGGAAGCGACGTCCCGGTGATACAACTCGACAGCCGGCTGGCGAAGAACACCACCGCTCCCGAAATCTCGGCGCTATCGGGCAGATAGCCGAGAGCCGTCTCCGCAGCACGCTCGTCGTACACGGTTTGCCATGACACGTCGTCGCCCCGCTCGGCGGCCTGCATCTCGAAGTAGATCCGCACGCTCTCTCCCCAGATGTATCCGGGGTGAACGGAGTTGACGCGAATGTGATCTCGACCGAGCTCGAGCGCCAGGGTTTTGGTGACCGCTCCCAGTGCCGCCTTCGACCCTGCATATGACCCGTGATTCGCCTCGATGTGATGCACCGACATGGTGTTGACCATGATGATTCGAGCATCGTTGCGCTGTTCCCCCGCGGCCCGCAATGCCGGCAGAAGGGCCTGCGTCATCTGCAGTGTTCCGAAATAGTTGATGTCCATCGGGCGGTGCCATTTCGACAGATCCGCGTCCGCAAATGGCTCCATGCGACCAGCATGAAAGGCGCTATTGACCAAGATGTCGAGGGGGCCGACGTCATTCCACACTTGGTCAGCAACTCGATGGCAGTCGTCAGCGCTACTGACGTCGGCCTGGATGCAGATGGCTCGCCGTCCGAGTGCTTCGACCTCGGCGGCGACGCTCGGCATGTGCCGGTCGCTGCGTCCGACCAGCACGATGTCAGCGCCCTCACGTGCCAGCGACAGCGAGATGTCCCGCCCCATCCCGGGGCCGATGCCCGTGACGACGGCGGTGGTATTTTCGAGCAACATCGTTGCCTCCAGGTTGGGTCGAATGGATGCGGTACGTCAGGCCTTGGGGACATCGCTCCAGGGCACATCGAGATCGGCACGCTGTTCTCGGGGCAGACCGAGCGCCTGCTCAGCAAGGTTGTTTCGGTGGACCTCCTCGGTGCCACCGCCGATTCTCGAGGCGAACTGATTCAGACATTGGTACTGCCAGAACCCAGATGCCTCGGCGTCATCCCAGAGCGTCCCTTCCGGGCCCTGCAGGTCGACGGCGAGCGTGACGCGGTGCGCCAAGGTCTTGGTGAACATGTTTTTGAGCAACGATCCGTGCACCGCCAGTTCGCGTCGACCCGAGGCCACGGCGGTCTGAGTGCGGAGCTGGAGGTAGCGGAGGATCTGTTCGTTGGTCCAGACGCGGGCGAGCTCCTGGCGAACCAGGGGATCGTTGGTTCGACCCACCCGTTCGGCCACCGCTCGGACATTGATGAACGTCGTCGCCTGACCGGCCCCGGAGATCATCGAGCTCTCGTTGCGGAGCGTGGTTCGAGCGACCTTCCACCCCTCGTTGATCTCACCGATGACGTTGGCCGCCGGGATCCGAACGTCGTCGAGGAACACCTCGTTGAAGTGGGCAACGCCCTGCGCCTGCACCAACGGCCGAACGTCGATGCCCGGCGAGCTCATGTCGAGCACGAAGAACGTGATGCCGTCGTGTTTCGGCACGCTCGGCTCGGTACGACAGAGCAGGATTCCCCAGGTGGCATGTTGGGCTTGCGAAGTCCAGACCTTCTGCCCGTTCACCATGAACTCATCGCCGTCACGGACGGCCCGGCAGCCCAACGCCGAGAGGTCGGAGCCGGCGCCGGGTTCGCTGAAGAGTTGGCACCAGATCTCGTCGCCGCGTAGGAGTGGCCCGAGGTATCGATGCTGTTGCTCGGGGGTGCCGTGAGTCATGATCGTCGGGCCGACCAGCGCCTGGGAGGCCGTGAAGAACCCTGAGGTGGCATCCACCCGGGCGAGTTCCTGGTTGAAGATCATCTGCTGAACGGCTGTCCCGCCACGACCGCCGAAGGCGGTGGGCCAGGTGATGCCCGCCCACCCCTCGTCAGCGAGAAGTTGCTGCCACGCCTGACAGCGCAGGCGGAACTCCTCAGCGATCTCAGGGTCGGTCGACGCGCCGTTGCGCGACCAGTCGCGTTCGTCACCGTGTTTCAGTTGCGCGTGTTGCTCGAGGAAGGAACGCACCTCGGCGCGGAACGCAGCTTGATCGTCGGTATCCCCCATCTGCACTCGCTCATACTAGAACACGTTCCAGTTTTGCCCGAAGCGAACGATCGACAGCAACACGACTGCTCAGAGGCGCTCGATGATGGTGACGTTGGCTTGCCCGCCGCCCTCACACATGGTCTGCAGCCCGTAGCGGCCACCGGTGCGCTCGAGCTCGTTGAGCAACGTCGTCATGAGACGAATACCTGTAGCACCGAGCGGATGACCCAGCGCGATGGCTCCACCGTTGACGTTGACCTTGGCCGGATCGACTTCGAGTTCCTTTTCCCATGCCAACACCACAGACGCGAACGCTTCGTTGATCTCGACGAGATCGATCTGGTCCATGGTCATCCCGGCACGCTCGAGCGCATATCGGGTGGCCGGAATGGGGGCCGACAACATGAAAATGGGATCGTCCGCCCGCACCGACAGATGATGAATTCGAGCCCGGGGAGTGAGTCCGTGTTCATTCACCGCATGCTCGCTGGCGATCAGCATCGCCGCAGAGGCATCGGAGATCTGCGACGCAACCGCCGCCGTGACGCGACCACCCTCTCGCAATGTGTTGAGCGTCTTCATCTTCTCGGGGTTCGGCTCGCGGGGGCCCTCGTCGTGAGCGAACTCGCCAACGGTGACGATCTCGCGCTCGAAGCGACCTTCGGCGCGGGCTCGAATGGCGCGCGTATGCGACTCGATGGAGAACGCTTCCATGTCCTCGCGGCTGATGTCCCACTTCTCGGCGATCAGATCAGCACCCCGGAACTGGCTGACCTCTTGATCGCCGTAGCGCTTGAGCCACCCTTCCGCCGTGGTGAACGGGTCCGGGAACCCCATCGGTTGCGCCACCGTCATGGCGGAACTGATCGGGATCATCGACATGTTCTGAACTCCCGCAGCAACCACCAGGTCCTGAGTGCCACTCATGACACCTTGTGCTGCGAAATGGACCGCCTGCTGCGACGATCCACACTGGCGATCAATGGTGGTTCCCGGAACATGCTCGGGCAGGCCCGCTACCAACCAGGCAGTACGGGCGATGTCGCCGGCTTGGGGGCCGATGGTGTCGAGACACCCCATGACAACGTCCTCGACAGCTCCCGGGTCGATGCCCGTCCGGTCAACCAACTCGTTCAGCGTGATGGCGGCAAGATCGGCTGGATGCACCTGAGACAGTGATCCGCCCCGCTTGCCGACGGGGGTCCGGACGGCGTCGATGATATAGGCCTCAGCCATGGTGGCTCCTCGGTAGAACACGTTCTTGTTTGGTCATGATGTTAGAGGCGCCCGGGGTGTCTGGTCGAAGCGCCTGAACTACCGTCGAGGTCCATGAGCACCAGCGCGGAGTCCGCCGGCCCGAACGCCGAAATGTCGGCCTTCTGGAATGGGGACGCTGCCAAGCGGTGGATCGACCATGACGACCGTTACGAGGCCCAACTCGCTCCCCTCACCGCCCACGTGTTGTCGCGTGCCCGCTTGCGGGCCACCGACACCGTGCTCGACGTCGGGTGCGGCACAGGGACCCTTGCCATTGCCTCCCGTCGGAAATTGGGGTCCACCGGATCGGTGATGGGAGTGGACATCTCGTCCCGGATGCTGAAACGGGCCCGAGTTCGTTTGGCAGAGACTGGTCTGAACCGGGTGGCCTTCTTCGAGGGCGACGCCCAAGTGTCGACGCTCGGAACCGGTGCCTACGACCGGATCATCAGCCGCCTCGGGGTGATGTTCTTCGATGACCCGGAGGCAGCGTTCGCCAATCTCGTTCGGGGCGCCAAGCCCGACGCCCGGCTGGCGTTCGTGTGCTGGCAGACGCGGGCTGAGAATCCCTGGGTCAGCACTGCCCTCTCGATCATCTCCGAGCACGTCGAGATGGAATTGCCGCCCGAAGCTGTGCCAGGTCCATGGTCGATGGCGGACCCGGCGACGACCACCAGAACGCTCAATGACTCGGGCTGGCGAGACGTCACAGCCACCCCAATCCACGGATCCCTCCACGTCGGCGGACCGGGCACCGTGAGGGAGGCCGTCGACTTCGTGTCCTCGACGGGTCAGATCGTTATGGCACTCGATGGCGCCAAGAAGAAACAACGACGTCGGGCGCTCGATGCGATCACCGAATCCTTCGAAGCCCATCACGATGGCACCGGCGTGGCGTTTCCGTACGCCATCTGGTTGGTCGATGCGAGACGCTGAGTCGGTTCGGGCTGAATCGGGTGGCGTGCCGTCAGGAGCCGAGCAGGAACTCCTGCACGGTCGAGCGGTGCATCCGCGCTGAACCATCGCGACGGACCAACACCCATGCTCGCTTCATGAAGTACTGCAGGTCGTACTCCACGGTGTAGGCGATGGCACCGTGGCACTGCAGCGTGAGGTCCGACACCCGCTCGGCGGCGTCAGAGGCCTGCGCCTTCGCCATCGCCACGTGGACGACCGCGTCGGGATCACCCGCCGCGATCGAGACCGCTGCTCGCCACACCAACGGCTCGGCGAACGCCACCGCCGCCAAGGCGTTCGCCAGATGGTGCTTGATTGCTTGGAAGCTCCCGATCGGCACGCCGAACTGGCGTCGTTCGCTCACGTAGCTGACCGTCATGTCGATCATCCGGCGGGAGAGCCCGCACAACTCGGCAGCCGACGCCAACGCCGCTCGGGATCGAGCCTCGGTCGCCCCAACCGCAGACCCGACCACGAGCGTCGCCGATGATGGCGTCCAGCCAATGCGAGCCGGACGGGCGACAGGATCCACCGAAACTACCGGCTCGAGCGTGACGACGTCGGGGTCAACGAGATGGAGTCCGTCGACGGCCTCGAGCAGAAAGACCGAGGCGCGGTCGGCGTGATCGACAAGCCCAGCGTTGGCCGACAGCCCGAGGCCCACCGTGGCGTCTCCCGAACAGATCCGCTCGAGCCACGCTTCCGCATCGGGCGTGACGGCATGGTCGCGCAGTGCTGGAACCACGACCATGGCGATGTCGCTCAGGGGTTCGGGCAGCGCCGCATATCCGGCTTCGAAACACAGACGAACGAGCGCTACCTCATCGAGTCCCGTACCTCCGACACCCTCGGGTGCCAGTGCGCCGACCACCCCCATCTCGACGAGTTGGGCCCACAACCCCGGGACGCGCCCATCAGAGGAGCCGGCCGCAGCGGCGAGATGACCGGGGGTGCATTCCTTGGCGAGCAGCGATCGCACGGCATCGGCGAAGGCCAACTGATCGTCGGTGAAAGCAACTCGCATCTCAGGCCCTCGGCAATCCGAGCACGCGCTCAGCGATGATGTTGCGTTGGATCTCGTTGGTCCCGGCATAGATCGGGCCGGACAGAGCGAATTGAAATCCCTTGATCCAACCATCGGGATCGACGGCGGCGGCCGGCCCCAACAGGTCGAGTGCCGCCCGATGCAGGTCGATGTCGAGTTCGGACCAGAACACCTTGTTGAGACTCGACCGGGCCCCCGGCGACCGACCCTCCACGATGTCGGTGACATCTCCCGACGTGTACAGCGAGTACGCCTCAGCATCGATCCACGCCTGGGTCACGGCGTCTGCCGTGATCGGGTCGATGTCGTCGGTGGCAGCCGCGAGCTCGACAAGCCGCGCCGCCGCCGCCTGGAATCGACCTGGTGAACGCAGGGTCAACCCGCGCTCGGACGTGGTGGTCGCCATGGCGACACCCCAACCGCCGTCGATGGCTCCCAGCGTGCCCCCCGCGGCGGGATCGGAGTCACCATCGGGAATGAAGACATCGTCGAAGAACACCTCGGCGAACCCTTCGTCGCCGTCGAGCCGACCAAAGCCCCGCACCGTCACGCCGGGAGCATCCAATGGCACCAGAAAGTAGGTGAGCCCTCGGTGGCGCTGCGCGTCGGGGTCAGTTCGGAACAATCCGAAGAGGTGTGTACAGAACGCACCGCGGGTGGTCCAGGTCTTCTGACCGGTGAGCCTCCAGCCACCGCTGGTGTCGTCGCGGGTGGCACGCGAGGTGATGCCAGCGAGGTCGGAACCGGCGTTGGGTTCACTCCAACCCTGACACCACAGGTCCTCTGCGGCGCTCATGCGCGGCAGATACCACTGCTGTTGAGCGGGGGTCCCGAACTCGAAAATCGTCGGTGCCAACAAGAAGATGCCGTTCTGGGTGACGCGCTGGGGCGCCCCTGCCCGGTAGTACTCCTCCTCGAAGATCAGCCACTCCCACAGGGTGGCCGCCCGCCCGCCGAACTCCTCGGGCCACGACACCGCTGACAAGCGTTGGCTGTGCAGCGCCCGCTCCCACTCGAGATGGGCGGCGAACCCCTCCGCCGTGTCACCAGACGGCAGCCCTGTGGGCACGTTCGCGTCGAGCCAGCCGCCGACCTCGGCGCGAAACTCGTTCTCGGCATCACTCCACGACAGATCCATGTCACCGATCTCCCGCAGCGAGCATGGACAGCACTGACAGCGCGTCGCGCTCGATCTCGGCGAGAAGGTCGGCGACGGTCGGTATTGTGTCGATGGCGCCGACCACTTGCCCAGTCGGGAGGATCCCGACCTCTGGGTGGCCGTCGACCATGGCGGCCTTGGTCAGCATCGGAGCGTTCGCCGCCAGCGCGACCTGAGCCCACGTGAGGTCCTGATCGCGTCGCATGGCGAGGCCGGTTCGTATCAGGTCGGGCAACGAAGTCCCCGTTTGCTTGCGGAACTTGAGCGCGTTGCGCGCTGCCCCCACGAACGGCAGAAAGCGTGCGTTCTCGAGCCCGTCGATCATGTCGGTACGGATGACCCGTTGAGGTGCGCCGTCGATCGCGCTCGTCACCACGGTGCCGGTCGGCGGCGTCGCCAAGTAGATGGCCTTGACGTTGTCGGGCACCGTCGACTCCTTGGTCAACAGGAACCGCGTTCCCATGGCGATGCCATCGGCGCCCAAGCTGAGCGCTGACACCAGGCCGCGTCCGTCGGAGAAGCCACCAGCTCCCAGCACCACGACATCGGTCCCGGCGCAGGCGTCCACCACCTGCGGGAGGAGGAGCGTGGTCGGGATGGTGCCGGTATGGCCGCCGCCTTCGCCGCCCTGCGCAATGACGGCTGAGACCCCGATGCCGACCATCTTCTCGGCGTGGCGTTTCGCGCCAACCGTCACGATGGTGATCACGCCAGCATCGCGGAGCCGTTGCACCTGTTCTGGTTTGGGTGCCGCTGCAAAGCTGGCGACCTGGACCGAACGATCGATGATCATCGCAATCCGAGCATCCGCATCGGGCGCGTTCGGCAGGAGGTTCACACCGAACGGCTCCTGTGTCGCCGCCCGAACCTCGTCGATCGCTGTACTCAACTCGCTGAGCGTCATGGTGGCGGATGCGAGAATACCGAGCCCACCAGCAGCCGCTGTTGCGGCGGTCAGCGCCGAGCCGGAAACCCACCCCATTCCGGTCTGGACCACCGGGAGGCGAACGCCGAACAGCTCGGTCGCGCGGGTCGAGAGGCCGTTCAAGCGGACGGGACCTCACGCTCGCGTTGACCATCCGGGTCGATGACCTCGCGAATCAATCGCAGCTCGTCATCCGTCGGAAGCCGTGACTCGTCGAGCTCATCGGGGATCGACAGCTCGAAACCGGTGGCCTCGACGATCTCCTCGATGCTCACGCCGGGGTGAAACGACCGGAGACGCATCCGATGATCAGGAGTCTCGAAATCGAACACTCCGAGGTTGGTGATCACGCGGCGGATCTCGTGGAAGCGCGAGCCCGCCGTTCCCAGCGCGGCGGCCCGGTCGTAACCGATACCGCAGACGACATCGACGGCGCCGACCAGCACCTTGGCGGAATGATGTGGCACCCAGTAGCTGGTGGTGTGGTTGATGGTGTTACCGGGAGCGCCACGAAAGCCGAGGAGCTGCGATCGCGGCTGGTGCCAATCGCCGATGCACGCAATGTTCTGATTACCGAACTGGTCCACCTGAGTGGCGCCCATCATCACGTGGCGTCGACCGTTCCACAGCACCGAGAACATCTGCGCGTAGGGGTTCCAGGCCTCGAGGACAGCGCCGGCCGGGTCGGCACCTGGGGGCAGCGCATTGGCAGCGAACCCGGCAAAGCCGTCGGTCATCACGAGATCCGGTTCGAACGTCTCACGGGCGAGTCGTCCGCCGATCATGGGAATGATGCCGATCGGGTTGGCGAGCCGTTCGCCGTCGCCTCGAAACGCCTCGGCTACGGCGACGCAACACACTTCAGCCCGGGTGATCGCACTCATGCGGGTGCCCCGACCAGTGTTTGGTAGTCCTCTTCGGACACGTTCAGGTACTTCTCCACGAAGGCATCCCACGCTTCGTCACTCTTGGCGGTGGCGGCGTACTCCTTCTGGAAGGCTTCGTCGCGCCCGTAGTCGGGCGGGCACTCCGTGAAGTGGGCCGCTCCGGCTCGTTCGATCACCCCGGTCGTCATCAGCCGACTGATCCGCTGGGTGTGATAGCTGCCATGGGAGGGGAACTCCGTGGTGTCGATGATCTGCTCACAGCTCATGAAACAGCGCGCCGCTGCCATCGCCATGATGTCGTCCATGTACAGGTCGGAGTTCAGGAACTGGCCGTTGCCGCCCCGGTCAGCGCGGTGCATGTGGATCAGCGCCACGTCGAGTGGCAGCGCTGGCACCGCCACGAGTTCCTCGTGGGTACCGTCGTCGGTCGGATAGGGCGACGTGACGGTGAGGATCTCCGGCTGCAGGAGGATGAGGTCCGAGCCCAGACCCGCTCGGGTGGGCAGGAAGGGAACCCGCCACGCCGCGGCCTGCAGAGCGAGCAACAACATGCCCTCGTCGTACTCAGTGGCCTCGATCGATCCGGCCTGACGAGCCATTCGATAGTGCGGTTCGAGCGGTATCGAATCCAACGAGACGAAACCCGACACCACCCGACGCACCTTGCCGGCACGACAGAGCAGCCCGACATCGGGTCCGCCGTAACTCACGATGGTGAGATCGCGCAGGTCACTGCGCAGTATCTCCCGCACCAGCGACATCGGCTTGCGGCGCGACCCCCAGCCTCCGACGCCGATGGTCATGCCGCTACGGAGCTCGGCCACGACCTCGGCCTCTGTGGTTCGTTTGTCGGGGATCGCCATGGGCGCTGTCTCCTCATCGAAGTTTCTGACGGTCCGTCAGAAACCGACACGGTAGCGCTGCGCTGCGCCGTGAGGCGACTCAGGGTCGAGGCCGAAACAGCCTGGGGTGTCATCACGGGAGACGATCGAGCGAATACGCTGCGCGCCATGAATCTCAGAACTGTTGCCATCATCAGCGCCCTCGCCATCGCGCCGCTCTCGCTCATCAGTTGCGGCGATGACAACCCTTCGACGTCGACGTCCGCCACGACGGTGGCCGAGACGACCACCACGGAGAAGGAGACGACAACGACGGAGGCCTCCTCGAGCGAGGAGACCACCACCACGGTGGCAGCATCGTTCGAGGAGCGACTCACCAGCCTCCAGGCTGGGCTGGACTCAGCAGGAGGAGACGTGTGTGTCCTGGCCCGTCTCTGGGCCGGGTCCCAGGACGCAGTCCCCAACAATGCTGCCGAGGTCGAGAGCATCGTGAAGTTCCTCGGAAATCTCTTCACCGCCATCGCCGATTCTGCGCCCGAAGAACAACGGGCAAACGGCGAGGCGATTCGCGCCTCCGGAGCGAAACTCCAGATTGATGCGGCATCGGTCAGCTACGAACCCACCAAGATGGCAGACGCTGTCACATTTCCCGACGATGCTGAAGGGGCAATCAAGGCATTCACCGAAGCGGCCGCCCAGTCCTGCTGATCACTGGCTGTCATTACCGCTGCACGTAGATCGATGAAGCGGCAACTCTCTCGGAAGACTGAACGCCATGCCGACCACAACGAAGCGCACACAACTGGTGGTGGGCGTCGCCGCGCTGTCGGTGATCGCTGGGGTTGCCGCCTTCTTCGTGGTCCGCGATCCCGACGAGATTGCCATCGATACGGTCGCCGATGCCACGTCTCGCACGACCAACACGAGCAGTGCATCAACTGCTCCCGCAGCATCCGACATGTTCGAGAACCGTCCAACGGGTGCGAAGAAGGTGCCGTTTTCCGAGGGGATCGATTCACTCAATGACGAGCTCGATTCGGCGGCGGGAGATGTCTGCGCCTTGCTCGGCCTCGTCGAGACATGGTCGATCGCCAATCCGATGAGTTCGGACGAAGTGCGCGTCGCTGGCGAGTACTTCCGCCGCTTTGTTGTCGAGATCGCCGATGCCGTGTCCTCGGACACGACGCCCCAATCAGACATGGCTTCCCGAGCTGACATAGTTCGCGACGGCGCGTCGCTCATCCCCGATGACCTCGAAGCCGCCGGCTACGACCCGGCCCGTTTCAACACGTCGTTGACCATCTTCGACAAGTCGACCAAGTACGGCCAGGCGTTCCAAGCCATCACCGTTGCGGCTGGCCGCCAGTGCTGAGCGGCCCGACACCGAGGTTCGAGCATCCCGTATCCATTCGATCCGCTACTTGGTGAAGCGCGCTTCGGTCTTGTCCACGAATGCGTCGCGGGCCTCATCTGATACGCCGGTGAGGTTGAGCTCGAACGTGAATCCCTGCTCCATCCGATAGCTGCGCTTGATATCAACTGGGTCGATGGCGTTGAGCGACTCCTTGGCGCGGCGGATGACCAGCCGGCTCTTGGTGCAGATCTTCGCCGCCATCTCCAGAGCGGCACCGCGGAGCTCATCAGCCGGCACCACCGCCGCGACCGACCCCCAATTGGCGAGCACTGCTGCGTCGATCGGCTCGGCGGTGTACACCGCTTGGCGCATGGCGTGCTGAGGCACGAGGCGAGACAGATGTGTCGCCCCGCCGAGTGCTCCCTGATTCACCTCTGGCAGACCGAAACGGGTCCCCTCGGCGGCGATGACGATGTCGGCGGATCCCACGAGCCCGATCCCTCCGCCAAGGCAGAAGTCGTGCACTGCGGCAATCACCGGCACCTCGCAGTCGTACACCGCCGCAAAAGCGGCAGCGCAACCCTGATTGGCACCGATGAGCGCGTCGAAGCCCTCCGTGTTCTGCATCTCCTTGATGTCGACTCCGGCGTTGAATCCCTTTCCGTCGGCCCGCAGCACCACCGCGCCGACACTCTGATCTCGACCCGCAGCCAGGAGAATCTCCGCCAGTTCGAACCACCCGGCGACGGTCAGGGCATTGACCGGCGGGTTGGCCATGACGATCTCGGCGATTCCGTTGTCGACGGTGCAGGTGATGGGCATGGTTCCTCCGGGGTGCGATCGCAACTGGGACGATCGGTGCGACTGGCGCCAGATCCTATGGGTACGGTGGAACCCGTGACCCAGCCCGACAACGACACCAACGCCGTCGCCACGCGGGCATCGATCGACCACACCGGTCGCGTGGTATTGGTCACCGGAGGCGCGAAGGGGATCGGACGGGGCATCGCCGAGCAGTATCTGGATGCTGGCGCGACCGTGATCGCCTGTGGTCGCAACGCCGTCGATGATGTGCCGTCCACCTCCCGCGGAACCGCGACCTTCATGACGTGCGACGTGCGCGACCCCGATGCGGTCGGATCGATGGTGGACGCCATCGTGGCCCGGCATGGTTCGCTCGATGTGGTGATCAACAACGCTGGCGGCAGCCCGGAGGCCGACGCGGCAACCGCCTCCCCACGGTTCTCCGAAGCCATCATCCGCCTCAATCTGATTGCGCCGTTGATCGTCGCCACCGCCGCCAATCGAGTCATGCAGCAACAGTCGTCGGGCGGCGTCATCGTCAACATCGCGTCGGTCTCCGCCCAGCGACCTTCTCCGGGGACCGCTGCCTATGGCGCAGCCAAGGCCGGGCTCGTGTCACTCACCGCGAGCCTCGCGGTCGAGTGGTCGCCGTTGGTCCGCTTGGTCGCCATCGTGTGCGGTCTGATCGAGACCGAGCAGTCAGCGCTCCACTATGGCGACGCAGACGGCGTGGCCGCCGTGGCGTCCACCATCCCGCTCGGCCGGATGGGAACACCGGCCGATGTCGGCGACGCCTGCACCTTCGCGTCCTCGCCATTGGCGAGCTACATGTCGGGCTCCACGATCACCCTGCACGGCGGCGGGGAGCGGCCCGCGTTCCTCGGCGCGGCCTCCGATCATCGCTGACGGCGAGGGCCATCCGCGAACCATGGGAGAGCGCTTCCTAGCGTGGGGGCATGAAGCGACTGATGTTCATCCTCATCGGGATGGTCGGACTCGTCGCCATTCGCGGCATTCTCGACACCGCCTCCACCCCTGACGCCACCGTGACCCTGGAGGCGGAAGACCCAGCCGCCATGCGACTGGCCATCATTGGACGGCTGACCACCATGGGGGCAGTCCGGGTTGCCGAGGACTCGTCCTTCGGGAGCGACGCCGAGAGTTCGTTGACTTTCAGGCTGCCCGTCTCACAGACCGATGCGGCATTGGGTGCGTTCGAGCAGCTGGGCGCCAAGATCATCGATCAGAAGGTGCAGTTCGCCGCGAGTAGCGGCACCGCTCAAGGAGCCGCGAGTCAGGTCGAATCAGCCCGGTCGTGTCTCAAACGCGCCGCCGACATCATCAGCGCTGGAGGTGAGGGCGCCACCTCTGCGGTCAACAAATGCGAGGGTGAGCTACGCGGCGCGGTGTCACAATTGGACGCTCCTGGCGCCATCGGCACCCAAACCGACCTGACCGTTCGCATCATCTCCACGCAACGGAGTTCACCGTGGATCATTCCGGGAATCTTCGCGGCAATCGTGTTGGTGCTGGCAGCCGGAGGGATCTTCGTCCGGGTGATGTCGCGTGACCAAGAGGTCGATCTTCGCGGACCAGTCGACCAGGGCGGGGCCGCTGTCGAAGGTCACCACACTCCATGATCTGTGCTCAATGATCTGTGCTCAATGATCTGTGCTCAATGATCTGTGCTCAGTTCATTCCGCAGAGCTGATACCAGTCCGCCAAGTCATTGAACATGCCGCGTTCGCGATGCAGGGACAACAGCGTTCGTGAACGATCGAACCACTGAGGCGTCGTGGGTCCGCACGTCGTGATGGCGGCGGCGATCATGGGTGCCACCGGTACTCCGTTCGTCGACAGGCTGAGCAACGCCAATTCGTCGAGCAGCCGATTGATGTCGGCTCCTGACCATCCGGCGGTCGACCTCGTCAGTGCTTCGAGAATAGGACGGAGCGACAACCGATACCGGTCGGCACCGCGGGAGATGCGAGCCAGTCGAGCCGTCCAATCCGGAGGAGTCACATGGATCAGATGATCGAGTCTGCCCAGACTGAAGAGCGACTCATCGATCTCCCATGGTCGTGACGACGTAGCGATGAAGATCTGCGACATCGTCGGGTCATCCACCCGCGCCGCTTCGAGCAACGCAGCGATCCGCCGTTGGACCGACACCGGAGTGTCACCAGCGAGGGCCTCGTCGAGTCCAGACAGGTGAACGACAGATGGCTGGGTGCCGACGGTGCGCCGCACATGGCCCATCATTGCCGCGAAGCCTTGGTGCTCGGTCAGTTGCTGAACCGGGAGGTCGCGCAGCGATACGTCGAGGGTTTGGGCGATAGCGCCCACCAGATATCGCTTGGCGCCGTTCGGTGCGCCGTAGAGGAGAACGCCCGATGGTGCACGTTGGCCCGGAATCCCAGCCCACGAACCGATCATGGGAGAAACGACGATGGACTGGATGCGATTCACGACGCTGGGCAGTCCCGCAACGGCGTCGAGACCGAGACCGGTCCTGACCAGTGGTGCGAACGGCGAACGCGCGGGCATGGAACGAACGGTACGTGACTCAGCCGCTTCTGGCCTGAGTCGTTCGACCCGGGTTCCGCAAGCCGTTTCCCCTAAACTGACGATGTGTCAGAAACCGTGATCGTTCCCGCCGTCGAGGGTTGGATGGAGCTGGGCGACGAGCCCCACCTCGTCGGTACCCGCTGCTCGATCAGCGGCAGCTACTTCTTCCCGCCTGAGCGAACCATGAGCCGAGCGCCAGGCTGTTCTGATGCCACGCTCGAGGATGTTCCGTTGAGTCGGTCAGGAACGCTGTGGAGCTACACCAATGCTGGCTACCAGCCGCCCGACCCCTTCGTTGCTCGGAGCGATCCGTTCGTCCCGTTCTGCATCGCCGCCGTCGAGCTGGCAGATGAAGGCATCGTCGTGTTGGGCCAGTGCCCCGCCAGCGTGACCGTGGACGACCTGTCGGTCGGCATGGCGATGGAGCTCATTTTCGAGGAGCTCGACCGGACCGCGACCGAACAGCTGATGATGTGGAAGTGGCAGCCCGTGGGCTGGAGCGAACGGAAGAACTCATGAGCCGACCCGACGACGTTGCCATCATTGGTGTGGGCATGCACCCATGGGGAAAATGGGGTCGCAACTTCGTGACCTATGGCGTCGAGGCCATCCGCCAAGCGCTCACCGACGCCGCCATCGACTACCGCGACATTCAATTCGTTGCCGGCGCCGACACCATGCGCAACGGTTACCCCGGCTATGTGGCAGGAGCGACCTTCGCGCAGGCCATGGGGTGGACCGGCGTACCGGTCACCTCGACCTACGGAGCGTGCGCATCGGGCGCCATGGCCATCGAGGCTGCCCGGCAGCGGATCCTGTCGGGGATGTGCGATGTGGCCCTCGTCGTGGGCGCTGACACCACCCCCAAAGGATTCCTGGCGCCCAACAAAGGTGAACGCAATGACGACCCGGACTGGTTGCGATTCCGGTTGCTCGGAGCCACCAACCCGACCTACTTCGCCTTGTACGCCCGTCGGCGGATGGAGCTGTTCGGTGCCACACAGGAGGACTTCGCAGCCGTCAAGGTGAAGAACGCACGACACGGCCTGGAGAACCCCTACGCCCGCTACCGGAAGGCCTACACCGCCGAGGAGATCATGGCGTCGCCGGTGGTGGCCGACCCGTTGCATCTCCTGCACATCTGCGCGACCTCCGACGGAGGCGCCGCCGTGATCCTGGCGTCGCGAGAATGGGCCGACGCGCACGGCCACAGCGGTGCCGTCAACATCAAGGCGGTCTCCACGGTCACGCCGACCTTTCCGAACACGGTCATCGAAATGCCGAACTTCGCCACCGATTCATCGGCGGGATTGCCGGTGCCGCAACACACGTTCAAGGCGTCGATCGCGCAGGCATGTTACGACCAGGCTGGCATCGGACCCGACGAGGTGTCGGTAGCCGAGGTCTATGACCTGTCGGCCGCGTTGGAACTCGACTGGTACGAGGACATTGGATTGTGTGAGCCAGGCGAGGCCGAGAAGCTCCTTCGCAACGGCGAGACCACCATCGGTGGACGGGTGCCGGTGAACCCCTCGGGTGGACTGGCGTGTTTCGGTGAAGCAGTACCCGCCCAAGCCATCGCCCAGGTCATCGAGCTGACGTGGCAGCTGCGGGGCGAGGCAACGGGCCGTCAGGTCGAAGGCGCCCGGGTGGGCATCTCAGCCAACCAGGGCCTGTTCGGGCACGGCAGCTCCGTGCTGGTCGTCAAGAACTGACGAGGTGTTCTCGGCTAGGACGCGGTTGCGGGGATTGGACGTGCGGTCGAGAGATCGATGACGTCCGGCCCAGCCTCGGCCAGCGCGCCGGCTCGAGCGAGATGGCTCTCGTAGCCCTCGAGTGATGCCAGCGGAATGGCCGCAGCGACCTCTGCGACCACTGGGAGCACAGTGGCGATCGTCGCCTTGTCTGCTCCCCAGCCGATCGCCAGGTCGGCGATCACGCGACGGGTCATCCGACGCAGATCTACCAGCTCCGAGGCGAACGGGACGTTGCCCACGAGGCCGACACCGTTGAGTGTCAGCGCCAACGTCATCGAGCGCTCGAACACGAGATCGGGCTGGTCGATAACGCCGACCTCCGCCGCCGCCTCGACCACGTTGTAGGGGCCTTTGAGGAGTTCCGCGGCGGCGGGGACGAGCCGCTTGAGATCGTCGGAGTTGAAGCGTTGGCTTCGGTCCGCGAGTTGCATCTGCTGGAGGCGGAACTCTTCGGGATAGTCGCGCTGGATGTCCACGAAGTACTCGGCGAAGGACAGCAATTCGGCGATGGCACACTCGGAGTTGTCCAAGCCATGTGCCGCGAACGCCTCGGACCATCGGGCGTGCGCACCCGCCCATGCGCTGACCAACGTGTCGATCGCGTAGATCTGCAACTCGGCAATCAACGAGGACTTCGAGTGGAAATAGCCGTAGATGGTGCCAACCGCGGCGTCGACCTCGCGGGCGATGGAAGTCATCGTGAGCCCGTCGAACCCATCGCGCATCACGATGGTGACCGCCGCGTCGAGGTATCGCTGACGCTTCTGAAGGCGTAACTCCTGGCGCATGATCGTGGTGTTCCTTCCGAGAACGGAGTGACCCAGCGTGAGATTTCGCGGGGATCTGCACGCCTGAGCGTCACTCTGAGTCGTAATCAGAGCACGGAACGATGTTCTCTGCAACGAAAACTGCCTATTGATTCCTCCTACAGTGCAGCCGTGGGCGACCGGGTGTACATCGAAGTGACGAACACGCTGGCCATGCCGTTCACGTCTGGCTTCCAGCGTCACACGCGCGAAATGGTTCGTCGACTGCCGGCGGCATTGGATCGACCAGACGATCCCGTGATCACTCCGGTGAGGTGGTGTCAGGGGTGTGCAGCGCATCTGCGCCTCGACGTCGATGAACTTCCTGATCAGACTGTCGTGCACTCCCACCTTGGGCTGACAGCGGTGCCGCATCGAGCGGCTGGAGTACTTCGGCGGAGTCGTCGGTTTCGTGAACAGCACGATCCCCGGATCCATCGGGACCACGCAGACCACCGAATCAACCCCAGAGTCGGCGACATCTGGCTGGACCTCGAAGCTGCTTGGACTGATCCCGCATCGAGAGCAGAGCTCCTCCCGGAACTGAGGGCCCAGGGCGTCACCACCGCACCGCTGATCGCCGACGTCATGCCCGAACGCCACCCGGAGTGGTTCCGTCCCGCAACGGTCGCCAGCTTCGGTCGCTACCTCCGAGCGCATCTCGAGCACAGCGACGACGCCGTCACCATCTCCCGGAGCACCACCGACGAGCTCCTCGACGTCGCCCGGCGACTCGGTCGCACCAGGGCGATCAGGATCAGCGAGGTGACCATGGGAGCCGACTTCACCGCGACCACACCACCCGTCCAGCACCGTTCGCCATCACAGGACTTGGTGTGTGTTGGTTCACTCGAGGCACGCAAGAACCAGGCCCTGGCACTCGACGTCTTCGACGAGCTGCGGAAGGCATCGCCTGACCTTCGACTGGTGCTCGTCGGACGGCGCGCCTTCGGCAGCGACGAACTCATCGAGCGGATCGTGAGCCATCCCGACTTCGGACGGCGACTGATCTGGCACGAACACCTCGACGACGACGGACTCGAGCAGATCTATGCCGATGCGTTCGTCGTGCTCGTGCCGAGTTTCTGGGAGGGATTCGGAATCCCCGTGATCGAGGCGATGTCTCGTGGGGTTCCCGTGATCTCGTCGGACCGGGGTGCGTTGGCGGAGGTCGGTGCCGGTCGGGTGGAGTTTCTCGATCCAACAGCGACACTGGCCTGGGTGACCGCTGTGGAACGACATCTACTCGATACTGGGCACCACGCTGGCGCAGTCGCCGCGTTGGCCGACTTCGTCGGTCCGAGCTGGCACGACGCCGCACGCCAGACGGCCGATGCGATCCGGGCGATGTCGTCGTGACGATCTTTGTCGAGGTCTCGAACACGATCTCCGTGCCGTTCGTCACTGGCCTCCAGCGCGTGGCGCGTGAACTGGTTGCAGCACTCCCGGCTGCGCTCCCCGGCGAACGAATCCAGACCGTTCGCTGGTGCCCGCTCATTTCCAGCTATCGGAGCCTGACGGTTGACGAAACGGACGTGCTGGCAGGCAACGTCAGAACGATCGAACCGCAACGTTGGAAGCGCGGAGTCGAACGGGTCGCGACCAAGGTGGCTTCGCCGCTCGTCGGTCCACGTCAGCGAGCCACGATGTCGGTGCTGGCGGTCACGCCCGGACCCCACGACCTCTGGCTCGACCTCGAGGCTGGCTGGCACGATCCCCGCCCGCGTCGCGAGTTGTTGCCCGAGCTTCGCTCAGCGGGAGTCAGTGTCGCCACGGTGGTCGCGGACATCTTCCCGATCACGACGCCCGAGTGGTTCACCCCCACAACGGTCGCATCCTTCTCGGACTACCTCGAAGCGCAGCTCCACTCCTCGCAACGTCTCCTCTGCATCTCTCGCCACACCCGTGCGACACTGCTGGCCCACGCCGCTTCCATCGGGCTCCCGGCCGACGATCACAGTGACGTCATCCGACTGGGAGCGGACTTTGCGGGGTCGATCCCCCCGCTCACCGCACCGTCGGCAGCTCGTCCGGCGGACATGTCGGACCTGTTGATGGTGGCAACACTCGAGCCTCGCAAGAACCACGCGCTGGCACTTGATGTCTTCGATCGACTTCGTGCGGCAGGTCACAACGTCTCGTTACGGCTGATCGGTGGACGGGGGTGGAACGTCGATGACCTGGTGAGACGGATCGGGTCCCATCCCGAGCTCGACCGGTCGTTGCGGTGGGACGACCGGGTCAGCGACGCCGAACTGGACCTCGCCTACCGCAGTGCCTTCCTCGCCCTGGTGCCGAGCTTCGCCGAGGGCTTCGGGGCTCCCGTCGTCGAGGCGCTCGGTCGAGGCCTCCCCGTGATCTCCTCGACTGGCGGCGCGCTTGCCGAGGTCGGCGGCTCACACGTCGAGTACGCCTCGCCAACATCAGTCGACGAATGGGTCACCCTGATCGCACGGCATCTCGATGATCCCGAGCATCATCGAGACGCGGTGGACCGAACGCACTCCTTCACGCCGGCGACATGGGCGGACTCCGCTGCCGACATCGCAACTGCGCTGGCGCCCCTGCTATGACTCCGAGACGACCATCGGTTCCGCCAGCGCCTCGCGGAAGAACGCTTCGTCTTCAAAAAGCCCGACATCGCTCATGTACATCTTCCCGTAGCGCTCGAAGTACATCAGCGCTTTGGTGAGGAGGAACAGGCCCCGCTCGAACTCGCTGCCGTAGACCCCGGACTCCTCCGCCAGCGCTCGGATCTTCCGCTGTTCGCGGAAGCGCTTCAGGACCGTGCCGACCGTCATTCGTTCAGCTTGGAAGCCACGGATCTCCGCCACCTTCTGCTGCGGTGCGTTGAGGATGTCGACCAGACTCACTTGGCCGAATGGCGCCCGCAAGAGCGGTTCGAGCGTCAGTTTCAGGAACATCGTGAGCTGTTCGTGGTCCATGCTGAGTCCCTCCTCGAGCACGGCTCCGTAGGTCTTGATGGTGTGGGAGGCGATGTCCGGCCAGGCGTCGTCGTCGCCGAGCGCCGCCTCGACGATCCGCCGAAAGAAGAGGTGCGTATCGTGATCGAGCCGGCCGATGATTCCCCAGTCGATGACGCCGACACGTCCGTCGGGCATCAGCAGCAGGTTGCCAGCGTGGACGTCGCCGTGGAAGAACCCCCAACGGACGGTCGTCAACAGGAAGCCTTTGACGACCTGGGTGACCACAGGCGCCGGGTCGAATCCGAAACGCTCGATGGCAGCGAGATCATCGACAGGTACGCCCTCGAGGAACTCCATGGTGAGGATGCGTGCCCCCGAGAACTCCTCGTAGACCTGCGGCACCGTCATCAACGGCAGGTCGACCACCTTCAACAACTTGGCCATGTGTTGAATGGCTCGGGCCTCGTTGCGGAGATCGAGTTCCTCGCCGAGTTGGAGTCGGAAGCCGTCGAACATCTGCAGCATCTGCCCAGCCGCGTACTCGCCGGTGGTGCGGGCGATCAGTTCCAACATCGGCTGGAACAGATCCATGTCGACCGAAACGCGCTTCTCGATACCGGGGCGCAGGACCTTCACGGCGACCCGGGTGCCGTCGTGGAGCGTGGCCCGATGGACCACGGCGATCGATGCCCGTCCGATGGGTTCGTCGTCGAACTCGGCGAAGGCCTCCTCGAGTGGCATTCCCAACTCGGCTTCGATGACCCGGCGGACCGACTCGATGGCGACCGCGTGGCCGGTATCGAGACATCCACGGAACTCGGCCGAGACGGCGTCGCCGAATACACCGGGCGAGGAGGCGATGAGCTGGCCGAACTTCATGAACGTGGTGCCGAGCTCCTCGAAGGTCAGGCGCAACGGTCGGGCAAAATCGTCGGGGTTGATGCTGCGAACATCCTTCGCCTTGGCAGTGGCGCGGGCAGTCCGAAGCGTCGTTGGCGCGAAATGCTTGGTGGTCACCCAAGCGATCTGCGAGGCGCGCCGCACGATTTCCGAGCGCGTCGCCGGAGCGAGGTAACGCCCGAACACGCGGAGCGAATCGGCTCCGAGATCATGTACTTCGTTTCCCACCGGCGAATCCGTCATGAGCCAAGTGTTCTCTCCCGAGGGCTGGGAGTCCACCTGAGTGGTTGAGCACAGCCCAGAACCGTCTGTCAGGCTGAGGGGATGAGTGCAGCACATGATCTGGTGATCCGCGGCGGAACCATCGTCGACGGGGCCGGCGGACCGTCGTTCACCGGCGATGTCGCCGTGTCCGACGGTGTCATCACCACCATTGGCGACGTCGATGGCGCCGGCACCCAGGAACTCGACGCCGACGGCCTGCTCGTGACGCCCGGCTTCGTCGACATCCACACCCACCTCGATGCGCAGATCGGGTGGGACCCACTCGGATCGTCGTCGTGCTGGCATGGCGTGACCTCGGTGGTGATGGGCAACTGCGGCATGACGTTCGCGCCGGTTCGACCGGGCGATTCGTCGATGCTCGCCCACATGATGGAGTCCGTCGAGGACATCCCTGCTAGTGCCATCCTCGATGGACTGCCGTGGAATTGGGAGACCTATGGCGAATACCTCGACACCGTCGACGACATGGCGCTGGCCATCAATGTCGGCGGCCTGGTCGGGCACTCAGCCCTGCGTTGGTACGCCATGGGAGAACGATCGGTCGATCCCGAGGCGACCCCGACACCGGACGAACTCGCCACCATGGTCCGCCTGCTCACCGAGGGTATGGACGCTGGCGCCTTGGGCTTCTCCACGTCGAGAACCTTGCGCCACACCATTCCCGACGGCCGCCACGTACCGGGCACGTTCGCCGAGTCGCCGGAGCTGCACGCCATGGCGGCCGTGCTCCGCGACGCCGGCCGCGGTGTGCTGGAAGCAGCGCCACGCTTCGACGGCGACGGACCCTCGGCGCCACGGGCGCACAGCGAGATCGAATGGATGGCCGAGGCATCACGCCTCAGTGGTCGACCGTTCACCTTCAACCTGACCCACACGTGGGCCAACCCCGAACACCACCACCTCGTCATGGAACTGGTGGCCCAAGCCAACGGGGCAGGTGCTCAGCTCCGACCGCAGACCACGACTCGCGGGATCGGGGTGTTGTTCACGTTCGCCCACGCCACCCCCTTCGATCGCCACGGTTCGTGGCGCACCCTCGCTGGGAAGTCGCTCGCCGAACGGGTGGCGTACATCCGCGATCCCTCAGTTCGCGCCCAGCTCATCGCCGACGGATCGACCGGGCCCCACGGGTCAGATCTTGCCAACTTCTACGTGGCCGATCATTCGCCGTCCTCCGGCGGCGAGGTCGTGGCACGGTTCGACTGCAACCCGGCCACCGAGGTCCCGGCCCTGGTCGCCGCATCCGGCGTGAGCGCCGCTGAGTGGTATCTGGATCTCGTCGATCGTTCCAACGGCAGTGCCATCATCTACTGGCCCGTGCTCAATCAATCGCTCGATGCCATCAATGAGATGTTGGAAGACCCCAACATCGTGTTGGGTCTGGCTGATGGCGGAGCGCATGTCGGCCAGATCCTCGATGCCAGCCAACCCACCTGGTTTCTCACGTACTGGGTGCGCGAACGACAGATCTGCTCGGTCGAGCGCGCCATTCAACGCCTCAGTGCTGACGGTGCGGCGCTCTTCGGGCTCTCGGACCGTGGGTTGCTTCGGCCGGGGATGCGAGCCGACATCAACCTGATCGACTGGGACAGCCTCGCGTTGCCGCTCCCGACCTTTCGCCACGATCTACCCCATGGTGCTGGCCGATTCGTGCAGGGTGCCCGGGGGTACGAGTCGACCATCGTCGGCGGTGAGGTGACCTTCGTGCGCGGCGATCACACCGGCGCGTCCGCAGGGGTCGTGCTCCGGGGCTCCTGACTCGGTGAAGGTCGGCCGCTACGATCGGGGTCGCATGGCTGACACGATCAATTTCACTGCTGGTCCCATCGATGTGGTCCCGGACACCACCGGCATCGACCTCGACGCGCTCGACTACGTCGGCGGGACGACGTACCTCGGCGGCTCCTACGGCCGCGAGGCCATGTGGAAGAAGTTCCGCGAGGACCGTCCGATCGCCTTCTTACCGGAGACCGACATTCCCGGGTTCCCTCCTGGCCCTGGTTTCTGGTCGCTCACCAAGTTCGACGACGTCATGCACGTCTCGCGGCACCCCGAGTTGTTCCAGTCCGGAAAGGGCACGAACATCCCGGATCTCCCGATAGAGATCGCCGAGTTCATGGGCTCCATCATCAACATGGATGCTCCCAAACACACTCGAACACGGCTGATCGTCAACCGGGCATTCACACCGCGCATGGTCGCCAAGATCGACGACGACGTGCGGGTGCGCGCTCGGCGGATCATCGGCCGCATCGCAAATCGGGGGACCATCGATGTGGTGCGCGACCTGGCCGGCCCGCTGCCGCTGGAGATCATCTGCGACATGATGGGAATCCCCGAGGACAAGTGGGAGCGCATCTTCGAATGCACCAACATCATCCTCGGCGACTTCGACACGACCGGCAGCTTCGACGTGCTGATGGGCGCAGTTCTCGAAATGGCCGCAATCGCACAGGCGGTCGGCGAGGACCGTCTGGCCAACCCGCAGGACGATCTCGTCTCGGCGATCATGGCCGCCGAGGTCGACGGGCATCGGCTCGAGCCCAGCGAGATGGCGAGCTTCTTCATTCTGTTGTCGGCTGCGGGCAATGAGACCACTCGCAACGCCATCAGCCATGGCTTGCACCTGTTCACGACACATCCCGAGCAACGGGCGATTCTCATGGCCGACTTCGACAACGTGATCCCCACGGCGGTCGAGGAGATCGTTCGGTACGCCACGCCGGTGGTGCACTTTCGCCGGACCGCAACCGAGGACACCCGCATCGGCGACACCGAGATCGCGGCGGGCGACAAAGTCGTCATGTGGTACGAATCGGCCAACCGCGACGAGTCGCACTTCGAGAATCCGTACACGTTCGATGTGCGTCGTACGCCGAATGAGCACGTGGGCTTCGGTGCTGGTGGACCCCACTTCTGCCTCGGCGCCAACCTCGCCCGTCGTGAGATTCGGGTGATGTTCGAGGAACTGTTCCGAGCACTCCCCGACATTGCGGTGTCGAGCGAGCCCACCTACCTGATGAACCCGTTCATCAACGGCATCACCAAGATGAACGCCACGTTCACGCCGGTGTCACCGTGACCGAACAGCGGGCACAGATCGCCTCCCGGGCGTCGATGCAGGCCGTGGAGTCCAACGATCGTGCCGGTTGGTTGGCGCTGTTCGCTGACGATGCCGTGGTCGAAGACCCGATCGGCGTGTCGGCGCTCGACCCGACCGGCTTGGGACATTGCGGCGTCGAAGCCATCGGCGCCTTCTACGACTCGGTGATCGGCCCCAACCAGGTCCGCTTCTCCATCACCTCGTCGTACGCGTGTGGCGACGACGTGGCGAATGTCGGAACCATCACGACCACCATGGCGGATGGGACCATCGTCCACACCGACGGTGTATTCACCTACCGGACCAACGCCGAGGGCAAGCTCGTCGCCCTTCGTGCCTACTGGCAGATCGAGCAGCTCCGCTTCGGCTGAGTCACTCTCGAAGCGCGCACCGTTGAACACATCGGATGTGTCAGCACGTGCGCGGTTCCTTCGAGCTCGGTCCGCGCAGCCGGTACCATCGGCGCATGGCTGTCATGTTGTTGTCGTGTCCGGATCAGCCGGGGATCGTGGCGAAGGTTGCGACGTTCATTCACGAGCGCGGCGGCAACATCATCCACGCCGACCAACACGCCGATCGAACCCACGGTCGATTCCTGCAACGAGTTGAGTTCGATCTGCCGTCATGGGTCGAGCCCGATGCGTTCACGGCTGAGTTCGCTCCCATGGCTGCGGCGTTGTCGATGCAGTGGAACGTGATCACCGGCGATGTCCGGCAACGCATCGCCATCCTCGTGTCGCAGCAAGGGCACTGCCTCCACGACCTTCTGGCCCGATCCGCAATGGGCGAACTTCCCGCCGACATCTCGGCGGTGATCTCGAATCACGACACCCATGCTGACGCTGCCGCCCGGTTCGACATTCCATTCGTCCATCTGCCCGTCGAGTCCTCCCGACGGTCCGAGCAGCACGGCAAGCTGCTCTCAACGCTCGACCAACTCCAGCCCGACCTGATCGTCATGGCCCGCTACATGCAGATCCTTCCGAGCGAGATCTGCGAGCGGTTCCGTCATCGGATCATCAACATTCACCACTCATTTCTCCCGGCGTTCATTGGGGCCAAGCCCTACCACCAGGCGTACGACCGCGGCGTGAAGCTCATCGGCGCCACCGCGCACTACGCGACCTCAGATCTGGATCAGGGGCCGATCATCTGCCAGGACGTGACGGCAGTGAGCCATCGCGATGACGTGGATCGGCTCGTTCAGCGCGGACGCGATCTTGAGATGATCGTGCTGGCGCGGGGCGTGCAGTTGCACCTCGAACACCGTGTGCTCGCCTACGCCAACCGCACCGTCGTCTTCGACTGAACGCTCGGTTGAGGCGTCAGGAGAGGACGGCCTGGCGGATCGAGAGCCCGAGACGACGCTTCTTGGTATCGATGTCGAGGACTTTCACCGCAACCTCTTCGCCGGTCATGACGATCTGATCCGGTCGTAACCCGAACTGCTCGGTGAGCTCCGACTGGTGAATCAGCCCCTCAGCGCCGGACTCGATCATCCGGGCGAAAGCGCCGTACTCCACGACCGATGTGATCACGGCGCGATCGATGTCGCCCACGTTCACCGTGGCGAGCGGATCTGATTGCGTCTGGCGAAGCGAAAGTCCTACCCGTCGCTTCGACCGATTCACCTCGAGCACCGTGACCGTGACGTCATCGCCAATGGTCACGATGGCCGACATGTCAGTCACGCGACTCCACGACAGCTCGGATCGATGGATCAGACCGCGAACGCCCTCGCCCAAGTCGACCTGAACACCGAAGTCCAATATCGTCGCCACCTTGCCGGTGACGGTGGATCCCACCTTGAGCGATCCAAATGCCGCCTTCTCGGAAGCCCGCCGTTGGCGACGGACAAGATCTCTTCGGGACACCACGATCCGGTCCGCCGCGCGATCGACTTCGATCACGGCAACCTCGAGTTCCTGGTCGAACATCACGGCGAGGTCGGATCCGGCGGGTCGATCGGTATGAGAGGCCGGCATGAAGGCACGGAGGCCTGCGAGTTCCACGACCACGCCACCTTTGACGCTTCGGCGCGGGATCCCCATCATGGGGACGCCCTGTTCCCGAGCAGCGTCGATCTGCTCCCAGGCGCGTTGTTGGTGCGCCCATTTCTGACTCAGCAGCACCCGACCGGCGGAGTCGGTTCGAGCGAGAACTGCCGCCTCGATGGTTGATCCGGGCGACATCGTGACCCCAGCGACGGCGTCGCGCCGAGCGATCACTCCAGCACGCCCGTCGGCCAGCTTCACCACGACCTCGTCGTCGTTGGCCGACACGACGTCGACGAACACGATGCGCGGGATGTGGACGGGTACCGGGCCCGGAGGCGCGCTCGGTTCGATCGGAGCAGCCACCGGCGCAGCGATCGCATGCTCAGGCTCGACGACATCTGTCTGCGGGGCGTCCGTCGCAACCTCGTCTGTCAACGACTCCTCGACGAGATCGGCATCCAGCTCGATCAGCGACGAAGTATCCGGGGTCGGCTCGGCGAGATCAGCATCCAGCTCGATCAGCGACGAAGTATCCGGGGTCGGCTCGGCGAGATCAGCATCCAGCTCGATCAGCGACGAAGTATCCGGGGTCGGCTCGGCGAGATCATCCACGACATGAGTTTGCCGCGCTTGCCGGGCGAGCGCCTATCGGGTGGTCAACCAGCGGTCAGGCCGGAGTCCGCCGACACGATCGAGCCGTGCATCTGACGGGCCTCATCGGACAGTACGAACGCAATGACCGCCGCTAGCTCCGAAGGGTCGGCCATGGGGCGGAACCCGACATATGGGGCCATCAACTTCCAGTCGACATCCTCGGGCATCACCGCTCCTGATGTCATCGGAGTGGCAACGCCACCCGGTGCCACGCAGTTGATCCGCAGCTTCGTCTTGGCGAACTCCATGGCGAGTGACCGGGTGAGGTTCACAACGGCGCCCTTGGATGCGCTGTAGGCAGTGGTGTACGCCGTGCCCATGAGCCCAGCGTTGGAGGCGACGTTCACGATGCTCCCGCGCCCGGCCGGAACCATCTCGCCCAGTGCGGCCTGGCACATCCAGAACGTCCCGGCGACGTTGACTCCGAACAGCAGGTTGAAGTCCGCCTCGGTCACGTCTTTGACGTGCGCTGCCCGCAGCACGCCCGCCACGTTGGCGAGGTGCGTCGGCACTCCCAGTTCGGCGACACAACGGGCGACAGCTTGGTGACACGCATCGCGCGACGAGATGTCCGCGGCGATCGCAATCGCTCGTCCATCAGCCAGATCGATCTCGGCGACGACAGCTGCGAGCCCCTCCGCATTGAGGTCGATTGCCGCGACGGCGGCGCCCTCTGAGGCGAGGCGAAGTGCCGTGGCGCGGCCCATACCGGAGGCGGCGCCCGTCACGATGGCGATGGATCCGTCGAACCGCTGTGTCATGTCTCTCCGTCGATTCCCCCTCAGATCTGACGGGTCGTCAGGTACGGTAGCCGACCATGACTGACCGTCCCGATGTCCCTAGCGCCAATGAGGACGCCCTCGATGCACGCGTCGAACTGGGCGCCATGCTCTATACGCTCGTCGATCCCCATCGTGGATTCGAGACCGCGTACAACCGATGGTACGAACGGGATCACTTCTACGCCGGGTGCATGATCGGACCGTGGCTCTTCGCCGGGGGTCGATGGGTGGCCACCCGCCGGTTGAAGAATCTGCGATTTCCGGCCTCCGCCACGGTCGCGTCGCCTGTCGACGCCGGTAGCTATTTGGCGACCTATTGGGTGCACCGACATCACGAGGCCGAGTGCTTCAGTTGGTCCACAGCACAGGTGCACCGCCTCTACAACGGCGGCCGAGGCTTCGACGAACGAAGCCACGCCCACACTGCCCTCTACACCCATCAGCAGGACCACTACCGCGACGCTGACCCAGTACCCGTCGAGCTCGCGCTCGACCACCGCTACCGAGGTTTGGTGTCCGTGCACGTCGATCGCGCCGAAGGCGTGAAGCATCCGGTGCTCGACGAATGGTTCACCGCCACCGGACGTGAGATCTTGCTGGGCGCCGACAGTCCGGTGGCCATCGTGTCGATGTGGCGACCGATCATCCCGCGTCTTCCCGAAGGTGAACAGGCGCCGATGCCGCTGGGCTCGGGGCCGGGAACCCCGCAGCGGTCGATGTTCTTGGCGTTCATTGAATGCGACCCCGAGGAGTGCTGGGATCGGATCCACGCCTTCGCCGAGGCGGTGAACGCGAGCGGTCTGGCGACGGTCAACCTCGCGGCCGGATTCATCCCGACCATCATCGGAACCGACATTTACTCCGACGAGCTCTGGTAGAGACCGCGCTAGCGGTGGACGTCGGCGAGGAAGTCCATCGTGCGCTGCCATGCGAGCGCATCGGCAGTGGAATCGTGGAGCTCCCCAGCCTCGGGTTCGGCGAAGAAATGGCCCGCCTCGGGATACCACTCGATGGTCGCGTCTGTCCCCGACAACTTGAGGTGGGCCTGCATCTCGACCACATCATCGATGGACACCAAATGGTCCCGTTCGCCGAAATGGCCGAGCACGGGGGCGACCAGATCATCGAAGCCGATCGACTGCGTGCCGTAGTAGCTCACGACCGCACGAACCGACAGCGCCTCCCGCGCCGCAGCCCACAGTCCCCACGATCCGCCCATCGAATAGCCGATGATCGAGACCGGCGCCTCCGGATCGATCGTCTGAGTGCGAAGCGTGACAATGCTGGCCAGCACCAAGGCAGCGTTCACGTTCGGATCCGACTGAGAGAGCTCCAATTCGCCCTCGGCGGCCGTCAAGGGCACCACGCCGCCCATGAGATCGGGCGCCATCGCCACGTACCCAGCGTCCGCGAGAGCGTGACAGCGTTGCTTCACCTGCTGGGTCATCCCCCACCACGAATGCAAGACCAGCACTCCGGGAGCCACGCCAGCCCCGCCGGTGGGATGAACGAGATACGCCTGACCTGCACTGGACACCGCATCAGGATGGCATGCTCGTGCGATGTCACCCACTCCGGCTCGGTGGTCGCAACGATGGGGTCGCGCTACTGCGAGCCTGGAGGATCACGCCATCGTGACGGCCGCCATGAAGCGATCGCCGGCCGGCCTGTGGTGGGATGAGCGTCTGGGTGAGCCGCTCGCCGTGCTGGCGCGTTCGTTGGACGAGCAAGCCGACCTCAGTTCTCCGGGCCGTCGAGGGGCGAGACAGCTCTTGATTGATCTTCTGCTGGCAGATCGGCCACCAACGACTCCCACCGTCAGCGAAACGCGGGTCCTCATTGTGACCGGCGCCCCGGGCGTCGATCTCGACGCGACGATGCGGGCATGTCGAGACCGCGGATGTGTCGAGCTCCAACCTGTGACAGCAGTCGATGATGCACGGCCCATTGGAAGCACCGACACCGCTCGATTCGCTGCCTCCTGGTTCGTGTCTTCGGCATTCGAGTACCGCTGGCACGTCCCAGATTTCGCCGAATGGATGCAATCACCACCCGGGCGACGGCGAGTCATCGAAGTCCTCAGCGAGTGGCTCACTGTCGCCGCGGCCATCGACAACGGCGACACGACGGCCGAATCGCCATTCGTTATCGCTGGGGTCGGTTTTGCCGAGCCACTCCAGGAGATCCTGGCAACGCTGCCCTCGGCCAGAGCACTGATCGTTGGATCCTCGATGCCAGAGCAGGATCACACTCGTTTCCGTGAGGCCGTGATCGCTCAACGCGCCCGAACCAGCCTTCGACATCGGCCCGAGGTCGATGCTCGCTACGTCGAATGGCGACTCGACGCCATCAAATCGGCGCTAGCGAACGCTGCAGAGTCTGAGCCCGGACGCATCCGAGTCGTCAGCTCGGATCCCACCACCGAGGAACTGGGATTCAGCGCTGGGTGAGGTGCCGATCGAGGCCCTTGGCGGTGTCGGCAACCACCTTGCGAAGAAACGCGTTCAGCACTTTGGCCAGCCCTGGCGGGGCCGACTGAAAGCGACCGCGCCACACCAACTCCGTGTCATCCCCGTCGGCGGTCAGGTATACGTCGGCGCGGTACCCGCGAACCGGCACCCCCTTCACGAGTTCGTACGCCATGTGGAACGTCTCGGGCTCGAATTCGACGACCAACTCCTTGGCAAGGATCGGTCCGACACCCAACGCCCGCAGCGCTCCCACGCCATTCATGTCAGGCGTACCAACCTGTTCGAGTTCGGACCTGAGAACGGGCGTCCAGGTCTTGTACCCCCGATGATCGATCAGGGTGTCCCACACATCCTGAACGGGAGCGGCGATTCGGCGACGGACTTCGAATGAATACGACATGGCTTCATCCTGTCCAGTCGGGATCAATCCCTCAATTCGTACCTGGGCCGCCCGATTGGGAGGACAACAGTCGCGTCCGTTCGGGCGCGGGAGAAGCCGCCATGACCATCCCGAGCCTCACATCGGATCAAACAACTCCTAGATCGGCGCGTGGTCCGGCTCACGCGCGACGCGCAACGACGGCGACGATCCTCGTTGCGCTGTTGCTCGCGCCCGCATGTAGTGGGGCTGAGGGCCAATCGCGCGACCACGCTGGAGCAACCAGCGCGACGTCTCCACGAGTGCTTCGGGTGCTGACTTCGTTGAGCGGGCCCGACGCCGACAACTTCAAGAGAGCACTCAAATGGTTCACCGCTCGGAGTGGGATCGAGGTCGAGACCTTGTCCGAGGGAGGTGACTTTGCAACCGACGCGTCGATCGCCGCGACCAGCCCAGACGGTGCCGACGTGTTGCTGTTTCCCCAGCCGGGACTCTTCGCTGACCAGGCTCGATCGCGACAGCTCGTTGCTGTCGACGACATGGCCGAGACCGTCCGCACGTCCTTCGGACCTGCGCTCGGGGAGTTGGCGACGGTCGACGGCACCCTGTTCGGCGTGTGGACCCGAGCGAGCGTGTCGAGTCTGATCTGGTACCGCCGAGACAAGTTCGCGGCCGCGGGCTACGCCGTTCCCACGACGCAAGAAGAACTCGCGACCCTGGTCGACCGAATCTCGACGGCTGGCGGTCCAGCACCTTTTTGTCTCGGTCTCGAGGACGGGTCAGCCGCGGGATGGCCGCTCACCGATTGGGTGGAGGATGCTGTCCTCCAGCGGCACGGCACCGCTGTGTACAACTCGTGGGTCCGCCACGAGTTGGTCTTCGACTCCCCCGAGATCCGTGGCGCCATCGACGGTGTTCGCTCCTTGGCGCTGACGTCTGGCCATGCGGTCGGCAACCCTGACTCCATCGAAGTGACTCCGGTTGAATCGGCGATGGAACCGCTGTTCGGCGACACGCCGGGTTGTCTCATGTACCGGATGGCTGAATGGGTTGCGGGGGACTTCCCCGAGGGGACCACTGTCGGTGACGCCGGGGAGCTCGATGTCTTCCCGGTGCCGCCAGCGGCCGGACAGCCCAGCGGTCGTCTGCTGGTGAGCGGCGACATCGCCGCGATCGCGCACGACAGCGTGTCGGCGCATCAATTGCTCGCCTACTTCGCCACTGACGAGTTCGCTCTCGCCTGGGCATCGGCTGGCGGCTATCTGTCACCGTTGCAGACGTTCGATTCATCGGCCTACCCAGACGACGCCATCCGAAAGGTGGCTCGGATCCTGTCGAGTGGCACTGAGCTCGCCTTCGATGGTTCCGATCTGATGCCGCCCGAGGTCGGAACGGGCACGTTCCTCTCCGGCATGGTGTCACTCGCCAAAGGATCCTCAACCACGGAGATCGTGCGTTCCATCGATGCGAGCTGGCCAACGGGGCAAGGCTGATGAGGATCGCCCAGCCGCTGCGAAATCTCTCGGTGCTCTCGAAACTGTTGCTGTTGGTGGCGATACCCGTGGTGTTGTTGGTAGGGGTCAGCACCCGTGACACCACTGGGCTGTATGCCGATCGCCAAGAGATCGAGCAGTTCCGAGATGGCGCGCGGCTTGCCGACGTTGCCGCTGGCGTTGACCGCAGGATGATCGACGAACGCGAACAGTCGGTCGCTCAGATCACCGCTGGCACATCGCAAGATCTCGCTGCCGAGCGTGCCCTACTCGACAACGCCGTCG